>ENA-OREC01001045-OREC01001045.1-marine-metagenome-genome-assembly--contig:-NODE-1045-length-13073-cov-13.561250_pt1 | contig 13073 bp, 7 predicted proteins | sample MGYA00248626_ERZ508543 | MGnify/ENA primary metagenome ERZ508543 (study PRJEB26211, sample SAMN05518279) | marine metagenome | isolation source: Puget Sound, Washington, USA | host: Bankia setacea... | reverse complement strand
ACAAATGCTAACCTGGCACGTGACAAATGCTAACCTGGCACATGACAAATGCTAATCTGGCACATGACAAATGCTAACCTGGCATGTGACAAATGCTAACCTGGCATGTGACAAATGCTAACCTGGCATGTGACAAATGCTAGCCTGGCACATGACAAATGCTAACCTGGCACATGACAAATGCTAACCTGACACATGACAAATGCTAACCTGGCATGTGACAAATGCTAATCTGGTACGTGACAAATGCTAACCTGGCACATGACAAATGCTAATCTGGCACATGACAAATGCTAAACTGGCACATGACAAATGCTTCCTTAATCTTGTTTCATAAAAGTTTAAATTAAATGAGAACTTATGTGAGTTTCTAAAATGTTTTCACTGCACAAGATATACCATATTCTTTTTCTTTTTTACAATTAAAACATTTTGTATAAACTTGCAACATGACATGACTAAGCCAGCTAAACAAGATTTATTCCCAAAATTCAGTCACAGGGTCTAACAGATGAAAAACAAACACAAAATGAATGCGAGTTTCCAACATAAAAGATGAGTTCAGTGAGACAAACATGATAGTGTAGTGATGCATGATCTCTCCTTGAAATAGAAGCCAATTTATTTTGATTAAAATTCAACTAAGATGCAAACTATAGATCACTTCAAATTAAGGACCCAAACAAACTGTAATAATGGGAGAGTAATTCTGTCTATATAAAACACTACTGCATTTATATTAACACCACATTCAACCATTTGTCACTATAAATGAACGGTATGTCAGGACAAATGTTTTCTGTCAATTAACAACAGCTGAATGTGATTAATATTGCTACATACAACATTCATTGTGAACAATACCCATTCTGTCATATAATAAAAGGGGAGGCTACTTCACCTAACAACCCATATTTTCAATACAGAGTTACCTTCCATGAACTTGAAAGAAAGAAACAATGAGCTCTATAACCTTGGTCCTATAACAGACATTGTGTTAATTTCAACTTTTTGAACAGATACAAACAGCTACAAACGGTTTCACTCCATAATATCAGTGTTAAATTCTACATCAAACAATAAGTACAAATTTACGATATATAGATCTACCATCTAAACTATTTTAATCACTATAATAATATACATATCCGTAAGAGGTTTCACCATTAAACATATTCTATTCCTTGTGAGATTGTGGGGGCATAAAACAATTTGCACATTTCATTAAATCAAATCCCACAACCTGTTTCAGTAAATCAAGATGAGTGTACCAGCCTGTCAAAGCCTAACAATCTGTAAAATGCACAACTCATCATTATGGAATGTTGTTACAAACCTTACTTAGATGAATTAAACCTTAAACTAACCATGTAAAAGTAAGCATAAGAGAATATCTATAAGAAAGTGGATAGACCAGTTAAAATGAGTATCTTTTAGGGAATCAGTTACTTTCAAATTGCTATCTCAGGTGTCACATTACAATATCAGTCAAGTAACATAATCCCATTCAAGGACACCTGAACCAGTACTAAGTCAGTCTATATATTGTACTAGTACATGACATGAGCTGCTGAAAACGTGCACACATGATTTACACGTAGAGAGCAATACATAGCTACCAATGTTAAACAAACCCACCAAGTATGAACCACAGGACTATATGATTCATGTAATTCCATACTTCAAACTTAAATAAATTACCGCTACACCTTTAATTACATCAACATAACTATTTTACACTTTACCCCAAAAGCACAATGAATAAAATGGCAAAAAATGTTACACGGACACAAAAAGACCATTGTTTTAGCCTTGTCTACCCAAATAAAGCAATTAAGGAACAACAAACACTGCTAAGTCAGCACAAACCTACACAACTCCCTCACTATGTAAACTGCAATATGATCCTATGTAATGTGTACAATCCATTGCATCTAATAAACAAGTATACATGTACTCCTAACAAAAAACGATTTGCTGTTACCTCTGGACATAACAGATAAACAACACTCGATAAATGTCAGGGGTGAAAGTGAAAGCGTTCTATCTGCTTCTTTGTTAAATAGTACTTAGAACCCTTTAGCACTCATCCCATAAACATCTCTCCTCCAAACAACCATGCATTATTGAGATGGATATTATAGCTACTTACCGAGTCGAATCTAACTCTAAGATCGGCCGTGCTAGACTTGAGTTTCTGAAGTTGCTGGGCACTCTCATCTTTCTTGTCCACCTTAGTTGTCTGTACCAGCTCCTCCGCTGTCTGAATCGACTGTTTGATATCATCCTCCTTCTCATTTACGCTTTGTTTTAGATCCTGAAACATCAAAACATCAACAGATAACTAAGTAAGCATGACATTGTGATACAAAAAATCATAGCAACAATTAAACAATTTTGGTTGGGTGTTAGGTGAAAAGAATAATCAAACGACCTGACGACCTGCGTAGTTGTTGTTTTTATATTGCCTAGAAACTACCTGTTAATGTTAATCCAAATATACAAAGCAAAGATTAATGAGGGAGCACCAAACAATATACACAGACTTCTTAGTCTAATAAATCAGAATCTTTCTTTCTTGACTTTCATGAAAGCCATGGAAACAAAGTTAAATTCATTTTAGTCAAGAAAAATACCAACGAGTAACAATACATTGATGTCCCTGTAATGGAAGAGTTGTAAGTCCTTCTTTAACTATATAACTTATGACATTTCATTACAGAGACTTTCAACATATCTTTTGGACAATTTTAAACATATATTTTCCTTTCATGTTTTTCTTCAAGTTCCTTTTAATTAAGAATGGATATACCTCAAGTGCATATACCAGGGAAAGGTCTGCATCATGTCTCTATAAATTAGGAGTTAGTTGAAATTTCAAATACAGAGTAAATATTTCAATATCTCATGTTTATTTAAGACAATCAAAATATACAAAAAATCAAATCAAAGCTTTTACAGTAATGAAGAAATATATAAGATGCTAGCTTAGAGACAAAACGCTAGATTAAGGATAAATGATACAACTACAAACACTTACAAGGTGTACCTGGGGCGAATATATGACCACAAACTGTTATTTCACACATCTATCCAATCCATAGAATAACACATATATTACACTCAAATCAGTTCAATACAACAAAGAGCCTTGCACACCCATATAACAGCTTTGATACTAAATCACTTGCCAATTATAAATAATCTTTTTAGTTCTGACTTTATACAAGAGTACTTTGTGGTGATTTTATGGTGATTATATTCTCTTTATGCATGTAGATATAAGGCAAACTAACTGTTACCTAATACTTTATAACCTTTGTATTCAATGTATAACTGACAACGAGTGACAGATAGCACATAGCATGGGAATTTCCACTTATACTAATTGCAGCCACATATAAGTCTTTCCCATGCAAATTGCTTTAAAATTATGCAGCTTTCCACTTTGCACTTACATAGAGTTTTTGATTCCCCTTTTTCGTGTTTTTTTAAATAAACTAGGTAGTTACATAATAATTTTCACCCAAGTGTCTAAAAAGGGGCCCATCCCAAACTTAAAAAAGAAACCCTAAATAGTATTTATTGTGGCCATACTGCTTGGTAACTGGTAATTTAATATCAGTATTATTTTGCTGGATACTAGTTTCCTTGGATTTTATTGGTCAGCTATTATTAATGACACAAATGTATCAACATAGAGAAAAATATTTTTTTTAAAAGTATCCACAAATTAAAATACTTTTGAAAATCTCTTTCTTTCGGAAGCAGCAAAATTTTAAACTGATGTAAACAAAAATTCCATAAAACTGCATGTAGGTTTGATCAAGATTGTCTACCGGTAAGTAAAGACTTTATAAAAGTACATTAGTTTAACTTACATGACAGTCTACTCTTTGTTTCTCCAGTTTGTCCACACGTTCACTTGGGGCACCTTGCTGGGCCAGACGTCTCTCCACATCCTGCAGCCATTCTGATTGGTCCTTGATATCCAGCAGACTTTGCACGACTTCTTCATCAGACGCTAGATGCAGATCACCGGTCTCTGGGTCCAGTTTCACCTTGGAAGACATCGTCAGGAATCCATTTGCGAGCGCGTCTCGGAGTGACATCTTCTGACCATCTGGTGTAACGAAACTTGTCGTTCTTGGATTCACTCTATTACCATCTATCAAATCACGTAGAGTCGTTGACGTATCCGCAAACTTATCAGCCGATATTTCCGCGTCAATCAATCCCCGTTCAATAGCCGCAGCCAATGACATTCGCTCACCAGTTTTCGGATCAACATACATACCTGACTTAGGGTCGATTCTGCCAGATTCTATAAGTGCACCTAAGCTTACAATATTACCGGTTGTGTTGTCCACGAGCATAGTAGTGTCCGGGTTAAAGGCTCCGGTTTCTGCGGCCTCACTTATTGACACCTGCTGTCCTGTGACTGGGTCTGTTACCAATCCTGTAGCTAGATCCAAAACACCACAATCTGCAGCTGCCTTCAATGACATTTCCCCTAATGCTTCAAACAGTGGCACACACAACCTTGGATCTATCTTCCCTGCTTTAATTGCCTCAGATATTGGCATAGATTCTCCAGTAACAGGGTTAATGTAAAGTCCATTTTTCAAGTCCAATACTCCAGCTTTGATAGCATCTTCCAACGAGAGCATCTCTCCAGTGAATGGTGACACAATACATTTAGCATTCAGGTCAGTTTTGTCTTTAAGCTGTGCGAGCATTTCACATTGTTCAACAGTTTTCTCAGGGTCTATATGCGTACGTACCAAACCCCGTGCTATGGCCTCGGAAAGGGACAATTGTTCTCCTGTTTTAGGGTCCACAAACTTTCCTGTCTCGGGGTTAAACAAACCATTCTCTATAGCCTGAGCAAGGGAGATAACTTTTCCATTGTTGTCCACTAAGAACACTGTACTTGGGTCTAAAATTCTTTGAGATATTGCCGCCTGTAATGAAATGGTATGTCCAGTTTTTGGATCCGTAACAAGTCCAGTATCCGGGTCAAATTTGCCGTCTGCTATTAACTGACCGATAGAATTGTCCTTGTAAATGTCCAAGATTTGTTTTGCAGCTTCAGGAGAGATGAGACCTTTTTCAATGGCTTCCTCAATTGACATAGGAGTACCACCGGGTGGACAGAACTCATTTTTGGCAAGGTTGATCAAGCCCTGAGAAACGGCCTCCTCCAGAGAGATATCCCGCTTTCCAGAATTCTTAATCACTGGAACTGATACATCATGCTTAGATCTTAAAGAATCAGCCATTCTCTTGTTAGGGTCCCGTTCCAGACCATCAACATCATCCTCACCTTCATGAATATCTCCAACACCAGGTACAAATCTCTGTCGTTTAATATTCAGCTGTTTAAATGTTAGGATGTTATCGTTAGGTGTGTTGGAATCAATTTGACGGACCTTGATTAATCCTTTTTTGATTGCTTCAGCCACTGTCATCGTTTCACCAGTGTGCGGATTTCTATAGAGGGAGTTAGACGTGTCAATAACGCCATCTTGAATTGCACGCTTAAGTGTCATCTCTTGCCCAGAACTTGGATCTAACACAGCTGCAATGTCGTACGAAATATCGGAAAAGTCCACGCATGTATACATTCCGTTTTCTTCTGTGATTTCCTCTAACAGTGCTGGGTCTGCTACAAGATAACCATTCTGTACGGCTTCAAGGATGTTCATTTGTTCTCCAGTCAGTGGATTCGTGTATAAACCAGTGCGGGGATCTATAATTCTTGATGTGATAGCCTCCTTGACTCCGATCCACTCTCCAGTTTTCGGGTCAATCACTCCCTCCACTGGATACTTGGCAGTATACATCTTATTCCTTACTGGAGTGAAACCACCGTTATTATGTGCATCACCGTTTGGAAGCCCCTCTTTGAAGTCGGCCATGATGAGACCCTTCTGTATGGCCTCTGGGACCGTGATTGTCTCCCCTGTGTCGGGGTTTCTGTAGGTACCGTTGATCTGGTCTAAAACACCGTTAGATAGGGCCTGGAAGACACTTAACTGTTGCTTGGTCCTGGGGTCAACAACACCTGATGTGAACAAAACAAAAAGCTATTAACTACTGACACAGGCAGTGTGTGTTTGTAATGATGTATTATTACATGTACACTTTAGCTGGAACAATTTTACCAATTTCTTTATGAAAAGTTCCCAACAGTGTTAAATGATCCTAACAATTAATCTTTTTTAACATAGAAATCTAGCTTAGGATGCAGCAAGATGTGGATTTTCCAAGAATATGTCCAAGAGACTGAAAACTTTTCATAAAAATTTATTAAAAGGACAAACAAAGATGGAGTCACGTTCATAAACTTGCAACACATATAATATATATCACACTTTGTCAATTCAGAAAAGCCTGAAATTAACAAGTTACAATATTTGTTTACAGACGGTAAATATGTTTCACTGTTTTGATTGATCAAAGTCTACTTACCTGTGATAACAAAACTCTCCGTTTCCTTGATGACACCTGCGTTGGCTGCTGCCTCTGCACTTAAAGTTGACGCGACACGTTTCAACTTCTGTCTACGACGTGGTGGAGGTACAGGTTGCTTCCCTTGTCGTCTCTCATGGATATAAAGCTCTGACTTGACACGTGTCATACAAGTTTGCTTGGTTTGTATGTCAATGTCTATAACTGGTAGCGCCCTGAGATATAACGATGTGATAACATTTTAACAGAGTACAATGAAGAACTTGTGGATACACCTATAGAATGCATCATACACATGGACAACGATCAAACTTAAAATACGTATAAGTGAGTTAAACTCTTTGGGTGACTTTTTTGGAGCTGTCAAAATGGGAAATATGTTTGCCTTAGAGATGACTTTCACTCAAAATCAAAAATTTACATATTCGTCTGTACTTCATAGCCACAAAGTACTTATGAAATAATGCCCTTGTCAGATATATAGACAATTGAACTCTTTCCTATAGCCTAGTAATGATATACCGCAATCGTCAAAAATAGTATTTAACAGATTAGTCATAAAAGATGTTTAGTACATGTACGTGCAAGCAATTTGAATGTAGGAAACATTAGATTGTGATGTTTTTTTCTTTCCGACCTAACACAGATAATTGACAATGAAAGGACATCTTTAAAGACACCCATAAATAGCTATAGCAACAGTTGTGCAGACTTCATGGAAAAGTGTATGTCATTTTAGCACAAGTCAAAATTGATGTACTTCTTTGTTATAAGTAATACACCCCTGTATCTTTTCAGTTTTCAATTGTATCAACAGTTTTACATTTGATATGAGAAATATAAATATATATCACTTTTTATGATAGCTGAAGTACAAATAACATTGACAACAACTTACATTTTTGTCTACGATACCACTAGAGAATAATTAGCATTAAGTGTGTAACCATAGAAATATATTTAAAACTTTGAACTTACATTTGAAAGTATGCCTTGGTGGAGTATGTATGACCTGTTGATTCAGTGATTATCACATCAGCTTTCTCTCTGGTATCATATAACATCTGTCTGTATGTCTTCGAATATGTAAGGAACTCCTGGAATGTAGGGGGGGGAAAAGTCAGACATTTTTAACTTTAAATAACGAAAAGTTGTCAAAATTACCAATGTTCTTAAAATTCATACAAAAAGAGTATTAAAACACAATATTAAAACATGTACAAAGCAAGGTCACAGCACATAAGAAACACCGCAATGCTCTTAATCAAGATTGCCTTTTTTTCAACGTTTTTAACAAATCTCTATATTGTAAGTAAATGTATACCAGTACATATGTGTACATCGAGTCATGACATTAAGTCAAGTCAGAAAATAAAGAGTTGGAGTTTCAGGATTTGTTTTGTTCTATTGACAAAATGTTTCACAAATAGCACATTTGAATAATTAGAAGTTTTAAAGCTATGATAGGACTTTATGTGAGAGGTAAGCTGTACTATATACCTTATAAACCACCAGACATTTACTGTTCGCCTGCCAGGTCAGTGTTGTACCATTCTGAACATCCTTAGCGCTGGGTTTCACTTGACTAAGGATTTTACGAAAGCTGGTTGCCTGGGAGACGAGGTCCCTGTAGTCGACGTCGTCCTGGTCCGCACCTGGACGGAGCACCTGCACAGCCTCGTTCATCAGACGCATCAAATCTGCCTTCTGATTGGACGAAATACTGTACAACTAAAAATGAAAAAGACAGAATGAAGTGTCAGAATATTTGTTCTCTATATAGTTATTGGAACTATAGCATAGTGTTAACAATACTTAAAGCTTTAAATATCTCAAATAAACATGTACATCCTCAACTTGTATACTACAACTGTGTAAAAATTCTTCGGTATCAGGCCAGCCGTTAAGGAGAAGTTATGCTACAAGAAATATGGACAGCTGGACAGGTTGATTCTGATATACAACCCACACAAGAGTCCATCATATGTGTTAAGTTTACCTCTTTAACTGTTGTATCTTCAGCGGAGGCCATCAGGTATTGTGTAAGCTGTGTACGTAGTCGACCTAGAGTTGTCTCCCAGTTGATCTGTAACTGATCCTTGGCTCTGTAAGTGTTACAAGAGGAGATAATGACCATGCAGTTTAAGATATTATTGGTTTCTCAATCAAACAGACTTTATGTAAACTTCAAAAAAAAACACATTATTCAAGAGAAAGAAAAGTTGTTGATTTCGATCAGTTTCCCAACTTGAGTCCACCAAAAAATGACGTGGGGCAGAGTGGAGCACTGGTAAGCGCGACCATCTCGTAATCACTGGATGCCGGTCAGGTATGATTTCAAAACCCTGTCAAAGACTCCTGTTGTTTCCTTGAGCAAGACATGTTACCCTCATTGCTCAGTACTGGTTGGTTCCAGGAATGCATCCGAGCAAGATTTCAAAATCAAACTGAAATAAATGTGTATAATCTAACAGAGGGCCTTATGGCAGATTGGCAATTAAGTTACTAAAGTTCTCTCATTAAATAAAGTCAAAGGATAACTGTTGGCATACCTCTGTGCCTCGTTATAAGCCTTCTTATCAGGTGGTGGAATAACAAGTATGATCCCAGGTACCTCAGCCTCTGTGCCATCTGTACACCGGATCTGCCAGTTATCAGAGTCTGTGTTGTTCAAGATTGTACACTCATCTCCATCCTTTATACTGACCTGTAAGTAAGTTGCTGTTTTTAACATTGTCCTACAATTGTTGGCACGTGTCATAGATGGAACGTTACATTTGCTGTCAAAGAACATCGAAAATATAAACTGTGTTGCATTAGTGATCTAATACACTGTAAAGCCATGCACTTTGTCTACTTATACAACTTTTTAACAAATGTAGTTGCGTGTATCTTTTATATTGGCATGGAAATGAGTACAGTGAAGGTTGCAGGTTGCATTTTCTTTGTTTGCCAAGAGCCACAACCAGGTCCTGTAGTGGTCAAGCGCCTGACTACAAATTGACAACAAACTGAGCTGACTGTAGTTAAATATAAATACATGTATAACCAAGCACACTATGCAACAGCGGCCAGAAGCAGAAAGGCCCTTGTGTATCTAAAACATAAGAAAGGCTATAATATGACCTCTGTTATAATGAAACTATTTACCCCTTGGTGGTCATAGTCCACCAGTGATCTCCCCTTCACACTGCACTCTTCAATCTCCTTTCTCAGATGTATGGGATACACCTCCTGACTGCGCTCCCCGAGTCTCTCTACCCGCGACTGGCAATCCAACAACCGATTTGTCACATCCTGTGTATAGAATTAATATTATTAAAAATATGTCAAAAATAAAACGTTTAAAACTGCTGTTGTTCTTTAAAGACTAGCAAAGCTTCAATTTTTCTAAATGATTGTAAGTCCAAAAGTTTTATCTGCTTCTTTATATATGGATTTTGTTTAGTTTATTTCGAAGTCATGTTCAATAGTTCACATGGCCCGTTAATTTTTTCAAATACTCAAAATAAACATTACACAGTGACATATTACAAGTCATGCATGGGGTACTGTTCTGTAAAATTGACAAATAACGCATAAAAATTGAACAGTTTTTAAGAATAAGGTTTTAGAGAAAGAAGGAAACAATAAAATAAGCCCTTAAAGCACTGTTTACAAATCTGACTTCAAACAGCATGAACGTGTAAGCTTAGCCCTTGTGTTTTACAGTGTTTTACGTACCCGTATATGTTTGATAATTGTGTTAGGTTCTAATGTCTCCACTCTATCCCTCATATTCTCAGAGTTCAACCACGATAAATAGATCTGCATGTCCTCATACAAGTACTGGGAATCATGGAAAAACTGAAAATATAAACAATGCAAGATTCAATATAAACAATGCAAGATTCAATATATAAACAATGTATGAATCAATGTAAACAATGCAAGATTCAATATAAACAATGTGAGAATCAATGTAAACAATGCATGAATCAATGTAAAAAATGCATGAATCAATGCAAACAATGGAATATTCAATATAAACAATGTAATAATCAATATATAAACAATGCATGAATCAATGTAAACAATGCAAGAATCAATATAAACAATGCTTGAATCAATGTAAATATCTTTCCACATTCACTTCTTGATGGGAAAAACAGAAACAAGGGTACCTAGGTCTACATGTGTTGTTTTTTTGTTGTTGATGGTTTGTTTTTATGGTGTTTGATATTTTTTGTCAGTTTGTATAAATGTGATGTATAAGATAATTGATCACTATTTGCAATTAACTGACATGGGATGCAAACAAATATGTGAAAACGCTTATTATGGTGGGGAGCGAGTTTCGTGTTTATCGTAAAAAAGTGGTTATGTATACATGGATTTGTAGATTTTATCATGAATCATTGTACTAAGTATTTGGACCTTTTTTATTCATGGACATTAGAGCTCAAGTTTTAGCCAACTCACGAAACAAATTCCACAAAAATCAGTGGCCACAATAGTTTATGATTTCAGAATCAACAAAGATTTCATTCTGTATTGTACAAATCATAACTCAGCGATATGTAGATGTTACATACAGATATACAAAAAATAAAAATATTAATACATGTATGCAGATAATTGAAAATGAAAACAAAAAAAAATCCATAAGCATGTTTATAGATAATCTAAAAAGAGATAGAGTGTACATTAATGATACTACATAAACAATTTACATATCTTTCAATTTAAATTCAAGTGAGTATAAATAACTTGTCAAATGCAGCCCAACCCTTTTCTAATCCTAAATCATGTGTTGTTGTCTGAACGTCATTAGTTGTATTAGACATTTATGTCTACCTTTCACATTCATGAATTTATTACTTTCTTTTCATTATATCATTCCAACCGCCTCCACGATAGCCTAGTGGTAGAGTGCTGGCTTCAAGTGCGAGAGGTCCCGGGTTCAATCCCCAGTAAATGACCGCCTCCTCGATAGCCTAGTGGTAGAGTGCTGGCTTCAAGTGCGAGCGGTCCCGGGTTCAATCCCCAGTCAAGGACCGCCTCCTCGATAGCCTAGTGGTAGAGTGCTGGCTTCAAGTGCGGGAGGTCCCGGGTTCAATCCCAAAACAAGGACCACGTCGTACCAAAGATGTTATAAAGATGGTACCAGTAGTTCCCTTGTTTAGCACTCAATATTGAAAAGGGAAATACTGGCTCTTTCTCAAGAATTAAGAAAATAATGTAATGGATAAGATCTGGTATAGATATATATCATTCCGGACATCTTGTTTGAAACTAAATTCACGATGAGAACCGTACCAATTCATCAACTTTAAAACAAATAATATAAAACTCAACATTACTCTAGCCCCAATTATTAAATGGACGATTTTTGGTGATCCGTAACAAAGGCAGTCTTAACGGTGAGTTTTTTAACTTTCATTTTTCAACAAAAAGTAATAAAAGTTACAAAGTTAAGGCACCTAACAGTTGAGCCCAGAATGGTAAAATATGTAAATTGGTGACATAAATCACTATACGAACACGGGCCACCATTATTGGACTGTAAGGCAACTGGTACAGGCCACCCTTTGTTCTCAACACGGGCAATTAAAAACTAAGGAAATTGCTTTGCCCACAAAAAAAGTCACTTGAGTCATTAACAGTCTGATTGTTTTCCAAAGTATACAATTTTGTCCACATACCCAACATAATCCATAGTGTAAATTAACAGGGCCTTCCACTAACATTACTTCAGCCTGACTAACAAAAAGTTGCTTAACAACAAAAAGGTAAGGTTATTGTCGAATTGGGTACTTACCTTTGAATGTTTAATAAATTGGGTATTTACAGTTTATAATTGGGTATTTGTAAAATTCATAATGGGTAACACAACTTTACCCCTATATTTTCTATTCAACATCAATTATTTAAGTATAACTACATGGTGATAAACAGATTTATAAGACCACGTGTAACCTACTTTCACCATCTACCCAAAAATACTAAATGTTCAATGGAGGATTATACTGTGCTTTTCATCCAAAAAAACCAACATATTACAGTTTATTACACATATCACACATGTCATAAATCTTCATATAACATACGTAATAACTATATGAACAAACTCATAGGATAAATGCTATCAATGAGATGGTATATATTTTGTTATTACACTCTAGTTATCCACCATCAACATTGTGGAAAGATTACCTCAACCAGATAAACATCAAATATCTAGTATCAAAATAAACAAGTATTAGCTACTGTTAGACCAAACTTTTATATGGTTACCTAGCAACAGTTTGTTATATTAATCTACTAACAACAACCTGTCAAATTGGGTTTGGTTTGGTTTGTCAATAGTTTACTGTACTGTATAAGGTTATGTTTAAACTTTGTATTTAATCTTAAGGGTAGAAAGAAATACTGTCATAAAAGCTTTTTAATTTCATATTATTATAAGTAACATATAACTGCAAGTGTTTTTAGTTTGTTTGTTTTGACGATATTTAACAAAGGAGCTTCCATAAGGCCCTCAAAGATGGTATTATTGCTATTGGCTATTTGAGAAAGAGCCAGTGTCTCCCTTTTTAATGGTGAGTGTTAAACAAGGG
>ENA-OREC01001044-OREC01001044.1-marine-metagenome-genome-assembly--contig:-NODE-1044-length-13074-cov-14.093175_pt1 | contig 13074 bp, 5 predicted proteins | sample MGYA00248626_ERZ508543 | MGnify/ENA primary metagenome ERZ508543 (study PRJEB26211, sample SAMN05518279) | marine metagenome | isolation source: Puget Sound, Washington, USA | host: Bankia setacea... | reverse complement strand
TCTGTCTGTGCATATATCTGACTCTCTGTCTGTCTGTGCATATATCTGACTCTGTCTGTCTGTGCATATATCTGACTATATGTCTGTCTGTTCTCCAGTGGGGGCATCAGAGACATTTCAAACTAGTTCTGGTTTTGTTAAGTGTTGTACTTAACATTTTGTCAAACCAGGATTACTGAAGATTTGGAGGCTCTGCGTGATCTGAATTTAGTGACCAATCATCCAGGAGGTATAGGTTGAAGTCTGCGTCCTTTGGACCTTGGGGCAACCACACATGGCACTTTAAGCACCATCAGTAACAGCCAGTTGTGCTCATAGCCACTGGAGGTGACAAGTTTAAGGTTACAAAATCTCCAATATCATTATGTACTCTGACTTAACATAAAAGATGGGCCCAAAATGGAATAGTTTAGACAACATTGATGATATATTTAAAGCTTTAAAAAAGAAACTCTTGAGTTCATGGCCATGGTATAAGGTCAGTTGAAGGAGTGAAAGCAATATTTTCTACAGTTTACAATACGATATTACATATTTAATGTTGTATGACATATTTTATTGGATTTTATGGCCATGTAATGTGAAGCCAGAGAGAGTTTTAAGTTTTTACACAATATACCATGAGTGTAAATCTCAAAAGTTCATCTTAAGTTAATGATATAGATAGGATGAAAACATTGATATCTATTAAATACATACATCATATTATCCCTGAATTGCAAGAATATACAGTCATTGGATGGACAAGGTCTCTCAATGAGTTTATATACTCAATCATTATAAGTTTTGATACTGTGCTGTCAGTATTATTAGTGGAGCACTATTTTTTGTGGATCAGCTGTCAACAACTTTATCAGGTTCAGGGTCAATATAAATCCATATATCTACTTGTCTATGAAAAACTCTAGTTTAGAAAGAAACCCCTACACAAAATGTTATGCCCGCAAAGGTAAAGGATTTTACGGTCTATAAAAGTTAAACAATATCAATCAGATGATGGATGGAGAGTGAGTAAATAAATTTAAAAAATATTTTTTATACCAACCCACAAACAAAGTTCTTTGGGGGTTAATAGGAATCACCCTGTCTGTCCGTCTGTCAGTATTTCTCTTATGCGCAACTCTTTCTAAACAAATGAAATGATACTGATGAAACTTTGCAGAGTTGCAGTATACAATGTGCATGAAGGGGGATTTTCCTGTTTAAATATTTAAAGGGACATAATTAGAAATGTGGGACATGTGATTCACTGTTCTTGTTTTGTATAAAATTATATAAATGTATTTAAATTGTTTTAGAAATACTTCAGATCCACACTTGTGTTATACAGTGCCATGTGTTCAAATGCTCATAAAATGTTGTTTTGGTGCTAATATCTTAGGCACTGAAGATCCATGGCCCCCAACAAGTGTCACACAAAAGTATGCTAAAAGCTTGTTTTGCACAATGCCACACTTGCCAAACCCTTGATACTGTCATTATCTATCATTGAAGTAATTCAGATAACCCTATGAGCCCCTGTTTTATGCCTGGATAGTCTGATCACGTGACCTTGTTCCCTGCCAAATAGCCTTATCTGTGCAGGGACCCAGCTTCAACAATGAATTTATCTTGGGTAGCTTAAATGTCCAATATAGTGGATGTAGACCTAAACTAGAAGTAGTACTGGGACATAATAGTTTCCATGAATGTTTTATGCAAGTCATCCCTTAATCACCCAATGTCCATTCTGTAAAGTGCCCAGATTCACCATGAAATACCCTTTATTAATGTTTCCAGCTTCCCCATGAACTTCCAGATGTTGGCTCCCATCCCCTTATCAGAACTTGAACCCAGCTCTCCCTATGGCCCTGTCTTGTACAAAGATAATGGGTCAGTAACAGGGGACACTTAATTAGACTGGAGCCACTGCCATTGTTATTATCATCAGAATTATCAGACAAACAATTATTGTAGCAGTTATTTTAGATGGAAAATGACAAAAAACACATTTGGTAAAACTAGTATCCATTTCCTATTCTAATGTGCTATTGGTATCAAGTAATGCAATATGCCATCTGCTTTTAGAGGCCTCTTTGTATTGTTCCAGTGCCTGTTCTGTGAGTTGACCTGTATTAATCAGTCATCAGTTTACAAGGTCCTTCATTACTGCTCCATCTTTATGATTTGACTACTTGTTTATACTGGTTTTGATTGGTCTAGTTGAGTGTCCATTTCTGGTCAGTTTGTTCTTTGTTGTTTTCTACAATATTTATTTTTATTGTACTTTTGAGTTTGACAGACCTTACCTTTTCTTTGATTTTATGTTTCTGGTTTGTTTTGTCATAATTATTGAAAGTTCAACGCCATTTTCCATTTTATTGCAGTTAAATAAGAATCCATGGTCAGTTAACAAACTCTGTTCCTTAGTAACCAAAACCAGTACTGTGCCTTTCCTTGGTATAAAAGTAAATTAATGTTATAAAAAAGCTTACTATGGCTCACATGGGGTTGGAGCGTTGGACCTCCAGATTGACTGATGTGATCTTTACCAGCTGGGTTATTTAGTTGACTGATGAATTAAAGGGTCACTGGCGTTATACTCTTTATAGATTATCTCTAATCTTCTTCAAGTTCATTAACTATAATATTGTTGATATTGGTTATGCAGTTTCCATGTTAATTCTCCTTTTTCCTGCAGTTTTCTGCATTTCCTTCCACTGTTTCCCACTAACGGTCAATGTTCTATTGTTTGGTCAACTTTGCTGTATGAACAATCTACCAACCACCCACAACAATGTCATAGATGTATCTTGAGGAAAATAATTGCATTGCTGTATAATAGTACATGTTTATGGACTACTAAAATATGTCGCCATATCATGATTTATTGGATGTTTTAGAAAGTTTCATTTGTTGTTTAGGGAATACATTCATCCACAATAATAATCCTTACATATTGAAAGAAGATTAAGTTACGTTCTGGCATTTGTATTGATGTGTGATGTAGAAATTATATGAAAACAAGAAAAAAAAGGACAGCCTCGCTTATAAGGAGAGTTACAGTACAATGTATGATTATAACGGATGGTGAATGCCAGTGTGATTAGTCTGTGCAATTAAGGATGTAATGCTGAAATCTGCCAGTGTTCACTTACAGCAGTTACAGCTAGAAGATTCTAAGTTCTTAATAACAGGCAAGCAGATAGAGCTGTTAAGCATTCACCGCTCACAATTTATTTTCGGACTGTTGTAACATAGATTCATTGTAACTGTTGCTCTCTCTCCATGATCATTTAATCTTTATTGCAGTGGTCATTTGCCCTAGAGTAACATTAGGAGTGAAAGCCTAAACCATTGTAAGTCCTACCAAACAGAGGAGTATATGAAACGGTTTTGCTTTCAATCATAGAGGCTGATTCAAGCTAAGAATATGTCTGTTCTCAATTGCTATCAGATTTGTCCACCAATGTTTTGATGGACACTCAAAACAGACTAAAGGCCTAAATGGAAAAACTCCTTATAATTGTTTTGCCTTTATACTACAGCTGAATAACCTCTTCCCCTATTATATGTATTTCTTTTATAAGTATGGCCTTGAATTTCTCACATTTAGTATAGTAGTTACTTTTGAACAGTCATACTTTCCATTCAATATAAAATAACCCACTTGTTGTTCACAGATGTTACTCACTCTTGAAGTTTGTTTTTCTTCAGTTTTCGAACAATATGTGACCTCTTTATTATCCATATGTGTTTAATGGGTCAAGCAGTAGAGGGTTTAAGTCTACAATTAAAATGACAAAAGACTTCAAATATTCAAAGGGGCGGTGTGGCACAGTCTGACTCATAATGTGGAGGTCGTGGGTTTGAGCCCCATCAAAGGCCCCCGTTGTTTCCTTGAGCAAGAAACTTTACCCTTATTGCTTAGTACTGGAACGGATTTGAGTGTGGTTTCACAATCAAACTAAAATATATTGAGGGCCTTATGGAAGATTGACTTAAATGTCAAATAAGTTCCGTCGTTAGATATCGTCAAAACCTATTTTTCTCTCCTCTTAACAATTGTACCCGTAGTTTGTAATTGTATGTTAACTCTAACTATGTTCCAATTGCAAACAACTTTATTCTCCTAGGACTTTTCCACCATTGAAATTTAAACATTGTAGTTAATGGTTTCTGTGAGCCAAAACAAGTTCAGAAAAATACATAAATAACAATCACAAATGGATACTAACATAGGTACACACACGTTCTGTTCAATGGCTTAGTTAGTATATTTTAGTTAAAACATCTTCATAGTAAGTGTGATGTCAATTAAATGGTTGCTAGGATGTTGTTGTTTCTTGAAGAACGTTTTGAATTCCCAAGGTTCTTTTCTAGAGGTCATTGAATTCTTTAAACTCTTTCAAACTTTAGAATTCTACATTACGTGTAATTTGATGATGGTTTAAGCTGTAGTGTGGTTTTTGTTCTTTCCCACCGTTACACCTAGACTAAATCTGTAACACGAGTGTAATGTAACGGTAACGATTACTTGAGTCTGTAGAAATATATATTCTTTCCTCCCATTTATACATTGGCACAGGTGCAAAACGTAATATAAAGTAGCCAGCCCTAACCTCATAGATTTAAAAAAAAAAGAATATTTGGCAAAAACATAAGAATTTAGCATTTTATGTAACATATTATTTTTGTTGTACAATTTGGTTTTCTGTCTTGTTACAAATGTTTGTAATGTCTTTGAAGGAATGTAACCAATGTATTGTACAACAGATGTGGAAATGGCAGATATTTTAGCACATCTATTATAGTGTTATCGACAGACTAAAGTCATTTCGAGAGTGCAACACAAAAAACATATGTACACCAGACTTACTGCAGTGTATAACAGCTTCTTTCTTTTTATATTTTGGTAGGTGTTTTTAATAAATTACAAACATAATACATAATTCTGTCAGGAGTATATTTTTGTTACATAAAGATGACTGGAATGGCAAAATCAACGTGTGTTTTTTGATTGGTTTGTCAAGTATATCCTACCAGACACAGTACATATATAGGTCATATGGTACAACAAGAAGTGGGTTTCTTGTTTGATATAGTGCATTATATACCATTGCCAAGAAGTAAATACCCATGTGACAGAAGTTAAGATGCTTTTTTAATAAAGTGAGAGATAAATGGGTCTGTACATATGTATAATTGTTACTGTCCATTTAGAGTATTACATAAAGTACTAGGCTCACATATTACAAAACATATTATATACTGTATAACATATTACAAGAGGCATTTGCCAAGTACAAGTACGTAGTCATGGTAATACATTTTAACAAAGGAACACATTTACAAGAGCATGCTTTACTGGTTTAAAATAGTTTTTGCGAACAACTATTCAGAGCTACTTGCATGAAGCATTGTCATTTGATTGTATCTTCAATACAGGGTGTGACGTTATTCTAGCTGATTGAATATGAAATCTTAGAATATGTGCAGAAATGATCTGTGTCTTGTGTTTAATGCCTTTCTAGAAACTTTCCCACACAAAATGACTGGGAACAATATATCCAGAGTGTAAAAGAGAGCTTTTGTGAAAGGTTGTGGTTTCACAGATGGACACCAGTTGTGGGCAAGCGAGAGTTGGAGAGAATGAAAGAAATCTCAGGGAAAAATGATTCTCAAATGGTTCAAACTGATCTGGCCACTTGTGGTTGTAATCTGGACGGAGGAGGTGTGTTTATTTGATGTGAAGATGTAACACAAACATGTCAGTAGTGGCGAATGTAAACACAGCTTCCAAATACCTGTCAGCGCATTCTCCACTATGTTTTCTTTATAAGCATGAAGGTGATTCTCAAGGTCTTCATTCAAGCATTCCCAGACCAGGGATCTGTCTTCACCTTAATGAAATACAAGAATTGGTAATTGCTTCTGGCTAGTTGGTGAATCGACCCACAGCAGGCAAGGAAAAAAGCCAGAAAAATCAGCTAATTTCAATCCAAAGCACTGGTCAGTAAAGAGATCATGGTAATCAAGGTTAGGAAACCCAAACTTGGAATCTAGATCTGAAACCTGCTTTGTCAGCAATCTTTGAAGTTAAATGAGTTTTTAAAACCCCATGAAAGATATATACTGTTATCTATTATTGAGGAATTATTGTTGTTGTTCTCAAATTTCTGTTTGCATCAGTAACTCAATACATTTGTATTCTAGAACAGTGTAACCTAGTTCAGGAGAATGTACAAGTGTAGCTGTAGCTAATTTAGTCATTGATACAGTTCAAGGCAACACTAATTATAATTTCAAATAAGACAGTGGATAGTGGCCTTGTCCATTGTTGAGGATTCTTACATTAGCATAAAGTGATCGTGGACCTCTGTGGAATGAAAAAACCCAGAATAGAGACGATGACACTGTGGCTATTCTTGTGTCCAGTAAAGGGCCATTGAGTGTGCTAATGGGCATGTATCAAGGGTCCCAGGAGAGTCATTAGGAAGGGGGAGGAGGGACATTAGGGGGTTGGCATGAGAGCAGGGAGGTGTGGAACTCTACTGTACTACCTGCACTACTGTTCATAACCAGCCAACAGTCTTAGTTAAACATATGCTCAGAAATATCCTTCACTGATGACCTTGCAAGCAGGTGCCCAGAGTGTTGTCATGTATAGTGAACTTTCTTCAGCAATATGAAAACTTTTCACCAACTGTGTTTCAATGATTTAGCTATTTTATTATTATTGCTCTAACAAGATTATGGTTGCTCGCGTTAGTTGTCTTTAGATGAATTGTTGTTTGAGTCTGATTTCGTCTCCAGTTTTATTATATGTGTTAATAAATTGATACAAGTTTTAAAACTGTCAAACCTTGAAGCCAACCTCCTCAGCAAGCCTCTGTCTCAACCCTGGATGGAGCCTACATAGCTAGTTTCTTGTCCAAACTACAGCCCCTCATCTTGTACAGTATGTTATATCAGTGGTCTGGGGTGCAGCCATGTGGAAGCCTTCATTCATGTGAACAAAACCTACAAGCATGGAGACACTCCGCTCTCATCTAATTGCATGTTTTATGGAGCCTTATAACTGATGACCTTTCAATTACAACTGACAACAAAAATACCAAACCTAAGTCAAGTAAAAATGAATTATTTGCACAAGTCAACAATGAATGAAATATTTCTATGAGCCTAAGTTCAATCTCCTAACGGCAGTTTTTGTACGTTTTATCTGAACCGACCTTGAACGCACTGTAACAGAAAGTTAGTTTTTTAATGGTTTACAAGGACATTACATGACCTATGACCGCTGATCTTGTCACGGATTTTTTATTGTATATGCACATTTGATTTGAATACATAGAAGCCCTTAACCCAGCGTGCAAGAGCTGTTCACTCAAGAGCTTTCCTCCATGTTTATGTCTTTCTCCCCCCTCTCTACCCATACTTATAGCCCAGTGAAGAGCCACATTATAAATTTCAGAAATTATGATTATTTTATCCTCTAACACTTGAAAAGAAATGAAAAATGGCAATAGGTGAAAGGTGGAGGATCTAATTAAATTCAGTACGATTGCCTGACAATAACGATAGTAACGACCTAAAACCACCATCTGGACTTTGTTTTTACATTACCAGTAAATTATATATCACTTGTGAATTGAGCCATCTTTGTGCAGTTGAAGACGAGTAGTTTTTGAAGTTGTTTGTAAGGATTTGCGCCTAAGTGCATTTCCATTTAACTAACCATTTCCTCGGCTTAAGGGAGGATTTATTACCTGTTGATTTGATGATGGGCCCTTATGGCAAGGTGAAAGGTCAAACCTAGAAACAATGAGTAGACAATATGGAATGATATTGAATAGATGAAATAGGGCTCACTTCAGGGTTTTGCTCACTTCAGGTGTCTTCAAGTTTTGCTATACAAGATAACTGTAGTGAAGTTTATGAAGGCGGTTCACTAGTGAATAGGACTGACTTGAGTGAAATGTTCAGCCTTTAGGGGACAAAAAGAAGCCAAAAGGTGGTAAAAAACACTCTTACTAGGGGCTTGCTAAGGGCTTCCTTGACTCTGTAAAAATTGTTTGTTTGTTGTTCTTGAAGTGGAAGACTGTGTGGGTGCAATCTTTTATTCTCCAGGGCATAAAGTTTAATCCAATATCTATTTGTCCATGCAAGCAACTCCCTGTCTGATTACATGTGCAACATGATAGCCCATGTACATACTGTAGTTTCTTTCTTGTTTTGTTTTTGCATGAACTAGAACAAGAGCCAAAACTTACAAACAACTTTACTAGAAATCAAACTATAACCACTCTGAACATGTCATCCAAAGACAGGCAAAGAATTGACAAGTCACAGATAATGTAGAATAGTAATTGAGTTTCATTGGTAAACTTTATGACCACAACTTTCAAGAACCCAGTAATTCACGGACATTCTTCTCAAATGATTTCTCCCTCATCTAATTTTTCTGTTCATTGGAGGAATTATTTAGAAATTATTTTCCCTCGACTTGCCATGTGTCACAGTTCTGTCAAGCGTAGAATGCAGGAAATTAAATATAATATTGGAACACATTGTAGCTTTTCACCTTATTTAATTGCTTCTATAAAAAGGTGGAGAAATCACGTTGTTGTATAGATTTGAGACATGGTAGATTTTAGCCTGGTTTGGTTTAGTTTCAACAGATTTATTTCTATCTCATGATCAGATAAATCCACTGATACATTTTGTTGTCAGTGATAGCAAAGAAACATTTGTTTATGATAGTGACAGACCATATTGAGGTATAGATGGGTGTAAATGTGCTATCTTCTTCTTAGTTCAAGAGCAGAATAGACAGACAAACATTTTATTTGACGTATACATTAATGTACATAGTCACAAAAAATGATTTGAAATACAATACACATGATTCCAATAATTTTAACATCTAAACCAACAGCGCTTATAAAACCCTATCACTTTCACCCCTCAATATAGTGTCTTTGCATCTGTGTGTCCTCGGCTGCGATCACAGCGGGATAACCTTGACCTTTGCACACGTTGGTAATCAGACGCCAGTATTCCAGATGCCATAATGAGTGTGGTGTCAGAAAAGTGTGTTAAATGTCTTCTGTTAAACAAATAGCACTCAATTCTCTTAAAAAAGCTTTTCATTGTTCAAATATCAAGTGTTTCTCATTTCCCAAAATACTTTCAACATTTTGTTTCGTGATAGTCTGATTAAATTTCATGGCAACAATGGAATTTTTGCATGAACTATTTGTAGTGATAGAAAATATTTCAACATTTTGCCTTAATTCTTTTAAATTACTTGTAATATAAGATAGAGTCAAACAACTCGGGTTTTCATCAAGTACTTTAGAATTAAATTGTGGGAGTTGAATTTTGAAGAACAATGTTTGGCTTGTTTACGAAACGTGATAAAATTATGCATCAACATGGGTGTACATTGGAAAGCTTTGTGTGGCAACAGTGGGTAACCCTTTATCTAGGTATTTGTAGGCTTTCATCATCTTACACAATGTTATAGAACCAAATGTTGTTAACAGACAATGAGGATATTTGTATGGGAAATGTTTTATACCAGGACTTGTTGCTTGGTGACTGAAAATTTAAGCAGAAGTAATTAAAAGAGCAGAGATTATTTTAGATATTGCTTGTACTTAATTGAGTCATACTGAGGTTGCTAAAATATTTCAAAAACAATGAAATACAGCGAGAATATTATATTAAACTAAGTTATCTAGACCTGCATTTGTAATAGAAATAGTTTTGATGATGTTTTCCTATACATCAAGCATAGTACTGGTTATGTAAGGGGTTTCATTAACCAGTTAGAGATAAATCTCTTAGTGGCACAAAAAGAATATCACAAAAATCATGATCTAGTTGTGCTAACCATCACTAATTAATCAAGGCCAATATTGATATTGGATGTTCTCATATTTAATGTGCATGTTTTGCTTGTTTTGATGAGTCAACTTTAGAGAAGATGGTATCGTCTGCATCTATTAGCATTAAATACATGACTTTTTTATACGCCCGTTTGGAAAAAAGGAACGTATTATAGGAACACGTGCGGCCGGCGGCGTCAGAGCATTTGTCTGCTCAATAACTTAAATAGTTTTCATTGTATAATCATTAAACTTTGTGAAAATGTTTGTTGGCAAAATATCTCGGCCAAGTACGATAACCAGCCAGATCCTATGAAGCACTTTGGAGTTAAGGCCCTTGAATTAGCCAAATTTGCCAAAATAAACCGTGTCGCTCTGTAACTTGAATATTGTTCAATGGATCATCATCAAACTTTGTGAAAATGTTTGTTGGCAAAATATCTCGGCCAAGTTAGACAACCAGCCAGATTCCATTTAGCACGTTGGAGTTATGGCCCTTGAATTAACCAAAATTGCCAAAATAAACCTTGTCTGCTCTGTAACTTGAATATTTTTCCATGGATCATCATCAAACTTTGTGACATTGTTTGTTAGCATAATTTAGCATAAGTCTAATAACCAGCCAGATCTCATAAAGCGCTTTAGAGTTAAGGCCCTTGATTTCCAAAACTGTCCAAATTAAATTTGTTGTTTAGAAATCATATTTATTGGATCATTATCAAGCTTTATGACAATGTTTGTGGGTATAATATCTTGCCCAAGTTTGTTAACCAACTAATGGCCTCAAGCATACAGATTATTCAGATTGACAGTAGACATTTGCTTTCTTACTATATGCCAATGTCACTTGTGTACTACTAGATGGGCGTATTTCACTTGTGTACTACTATTCGGGCGTATTTTGTGACATATGGACACTCTTGTTGTGAATGGAATTGTATATCTTTAATTCATAAAAGTCACTATTTTTTACATTTTGTATCCCGTTAGTGCATATATCTTACTGATATTGTAGAGAATGCTTGAGGCCCATGGTGGTAGTACCGGACCTATCATTACAGAAGAAAGTAGCACAGAAGAACAGAAACCAGATTCTCCAAAGCTGGCAGAAGATGATGTAGAATGATCAATAATACATGCACAAAAGATAAAGGCTATATAATGATAGACATGGAGCTAAAGTCAAGCTTGTATAACACACATGAGAGCTGAAAGGTTGTCTGCTCAGTGCTTGTTAACACTTATAAAACACATTTTCCCCATTAAACAGCATTTCAAACAATTATATAGGTAAGATTGTGCTAAACAAGTAAAAAAAACTAGTATTTCTAGATGTATTGACAAACTGTATTAAAGATGGAGTTGTAATTAACATGTGCATGAACTATGACATGAGTTAGAACGGTCTTACAATCACTCCTCTAGTACTAAGTATGAATTATGAGTGTTAAGTGTGCATTACCTTTTGTATTAACTATTCTTGTGACGTGTTTAGCGTTCTAATTATGGTAAAGCGTGAATATGTTTTCTTGAACCAAAACTGAAAATCAGTTCTTCATCTTGTTTGTTCATGTAATGTTTCTATGTGTGAATTAAAGGAAGGTAGATTTTAGTCATCAGCATGTGTAGGCTTCAGGGACCAGAACATGTTAAAGGGTGCCTGATGTAACAATATGCGAGGAGACCAAAGTAACAACATAAAGGTCTGCTAGTCATGCTCAGCTGTTTCAAATGGATGAAGCTTGTACTGGACTGATCTATGCCGTAAAATGGTGAAGATTTTGTAAACGCCACAGATATTAACTTTTTAAAGCGACGAAGGTTGATGACTTTTCTTCTTGCTAACCATCCATTATTCTTGTATCAACGTGTGTTTAAGCATGCTGCTACGTACATCAAATGATGAATGCAAAAGGGTTGTATCTGTATCTTTATTCAATAGAACTTAGAACCCTTTTGCTATCATCCCTCAACAATATACTTTGTTCTAACAGAAGAGTACTCTTGAGTGTTATGTATATTTCATTCTCATTGTTCGTGTTACACTTACATAATACTTTTCTTTACAAAAGAGTATGAAGGGGGAGAATGTGATGACATGTATAGATGATTTTACTGTGATGTGATTATAATATCCATAGTACGATATCACATGGCATATGCTTACCATGTACATGTGTAAATAAACTAACACTGGAAGATATTGAGACCTGTCTTCATTATTTTCATGTACCTGTACAGAAAGTTATAATTTAGTATTGGTAACAAAACTCGTTATAAAACAAATTACATATTTACCAGTACAGATGTATGCAACAGATAAACAGAGGGCAATGTCAGAATTACCAGTACAAATCTATAATTGTAAACCACCCTTATCTCTATTGTAAGCATCATTTACGGAGGGTAATGTCAAAATTACATGTACATATCTACAATTTTTAACCACCCTTATCTCTATTGTAAGCATCATTTACGGAGGGCAATGTCAGAATTACATGTACATATCTACAATTGTTAACCCCCAGTATCTCTTTTGTAATCATCATTTACGGAGGGCAATGTCAGAATAACTAGTACTCAAATCTAAAATTGTAAACCATCAGTATCTCTATTGTAAGCATCATTTACGGAGGGCAATGCCAGAATTACATGTACATATCTACACTTGTCAACCGCCAGTATCTCTATTGTAAGCATCATTTACGGAGGGTAATGTCAGAATTACCAGTACACAAATCTACAATTGTTAACTCCCAGTATCTCTATTGTAAGCATCATTTACGGAGGGCAATGCCAGAATTACATGTACATATCTACAATTGTTAACCGCCAGTATCTCTATTGTAAGCATCATTTACGGAGGGCAATGTCAGAATTACCAGTACATATCTACAATTGTTAACCATCAGTATCTCTATTGTAAGCATCATTTACGGAGGGCGATGTCAGAATTACATGTACACGAATCTAAAATTGTAAACCATCAGTATCTCTATTGTAAGCATCATTTACGGAGGGCAATGTCAGAATTACATGTCCACATCTACAATTGTTAACCCCCAGTATCTCTATTGTAAGCATCATTTACGGAGGGCAATGTCAGAATAACCAGTACACAAATCTAAAATTGTAAACCATCAGTATCTCTATTGTAAGCATCATTTACGGAGGGCAATGTCAGAATTACATGTACATA
>ENA-OREC01001043-OREC01001043.1-marine-metagenome-genome-assembly--contig:-NODE-1043-length-13075-cov-12.986690_pt1 | contig 13075 bp, 6 predicted proteins | sample MGYA00248626_ERZ508543 | MGnify/ENA primary metagenome ERZ508543 (study PRJEB26211, sample SAMN05518279) | marine metagenome | isolation source: Puget Sound, Washington, USA | host: Bankia setacea... | reverse complement strand
TACACGACGCTCTCCGATCTGCCATGAATGAACATGTGCAGAATCAACACGTGACACATGTCCTTTTGGGATTAACTTAATATTGTTCATTTTTCAAATTTCAATTAAACTAATATCACAAATCTAAATATCAACTTAATAATCCATAGGGTAATACTCGGAATGGCATGTCGATCTTTGAACTACTTTTTTCGTCATTACAGTCATTATATTTCATCTGTGTGTATCATTTATCCGTTAATAACCAAACACTTCGGTCGGTATTACTTTCACATATGCCAATCCTCCCACATTTCCTCATTTGTAGTTGTGTCATATTTTATTTAGTATTTACAATAAAACACATGTATGATTAAATGTTCACATGTGTTATGAGCACACAACTGATATGATATTGTCACGTGCCGGGGGTTGATGTTATGTGTTTGGCAGCGTTCTGTTTATACCCAATGTTGTGACACTAAGTATGACTTCGCTTCCCTCTCTTGAAGTATGTTATTGGTGTATCTACTTAATACATGTGAAATAACATGGAACTAAAATGGACTGTGTATTAATTCAAACTGAAACAACTCTGAAAACACCTTAATTCTCATTGCTAAATTAAAAGTTCATATGTGTATTTATTCAACAACCGTTTCCTTATCAACAGTTATATTCAAACAACAGTATCAATTTCTCTTTAACCTTTTATTCAACAAAGTTACATTTCATAGACTACCTCTTGATACAAGTCCTATCAGTCAGTTAGTAACCAGCTTTAAATAATTCTCCAATCTGTAAAAAACAACCTACAACGTCATTAATTTCTATTTCTTATAATCAAATAAAGTCGAACGATGGTTAAATATAATGTTCAAGTAGTTTAAATAAGTTTTGGAAGACAGGCAAATGAAAATGATTGAGACAAATACAATTGGCCTCACACCTAGAAAGCTAAAATCACAGTCCTTGAGTATTGAATAACACTGCCTTTTATACTCAGACCAGTGCCGAAAATATCCGCTCCTAACTTTTGTGCGCTCTACCATTAAAAATGCACATCTACAAATTAGCGTACACCAGCTTTCGTCAGTGCGCAACTGCATTTGTGCGCTCAGTCAAAGACCGTACCAAGTTAAACAGTCTTTACTTTACAAAATAACTTAACCATTCGATAACGTTATGAACAATGGAAACTAGAGACATAAAATACGCATGAGTGTACCATTTACACACATGAACAGACTTTTACTTACTCAGAAGTAAAGATTGAAACTTGCACTTGACACACAAAGTTGCTTCGTCGTCAATGTATACATCAACAGATAAAAGCGGAGATGTGGCGTTTGACGCTGTTGATAAAATTTGCAGAATCATTATTGAAAACTTTTTGTCTTCACAGGCAGAACAGACAGACTGGTATACAATCGCCAAATGCTGGTATCATTAGTTTATGCGATCTCTGATTAAAGCCATCATCGATACCCAGGCTATTCATAACATAAAATAAATAACAATAATATCATCTTTGAGGGCCTTATGGAAGATTGACTTATATCAAATAAGCTACCTCGTTAAATACCGTCGAAACAAACAAAGAAGAATCAATATTTAGTATGTATAGGTAGCCTGGGTTCCATAGAGATTTAGTAAATCCGTAGAATGACTTATATATTGCCTTTAAAATATTTCTGTCATCTACATGTCAAGCTTATGTCGGTCTAACAACGTGGCTGATTTGTGTGAATGAATGCTTTTAACACATTGCAATCACCTCTTTTGACTTTCATATTTCATGAAACGCCATCATAGCATTTTGATAAATATCTTGTCTGTTCAGTGATGTGATGCCTTTCAGATACAGGTCCCGATGCGAAATTGGTCGGATAAATTCAACATACTATTTTGGTGAGGTTTCCATAGTGCAAACACAGAGTATAGTTGCGTTTCATGGAAACATTATAGCTATAACTTTAGACATCATGCTCTCATCAACTCACTCTTGTCTCTGCCAAATGATGACTACATGAAACATTTATGTAGTTACCTCACAACGTTACGGCAGACCAATCTTTGTTTTGTGTTTAGTTCTCTTGTTTTGGACAATGTTATAGTACATGTGGTGTAAACGAAAGTTATTTTAATATGTGCACGAATACCAGTTGATAAGTTGTACATAGACGATGCAATGTGTGTTACTTTCTAAATTAGTGCTTTTTGTTTTCAGTTCTGTTGACAAATTTAGTTCTTACCAGTTCTTCTGTCTAAGTAGCATATGACTTGAGCTCTGTTAGTGGGAGTTGTGGATATTTATATCGGTGATAAAGGCATCGATAACTTTTAAAAGATCAAGCATGTCTGATAAATGATACGAATCTTCGAATAACAAAAGCTTCCATTTAACAAACAATGGGACTTCACAATAACAAAGCTCACCAATTAGCATACTTATCCTACATTGTATTATAATAAACGTAACAATACACATCAAACACGCCTTTGTGCACTTCCGGGTTCCCGTAAAAGAAGTCACGACTTTCCTATCATGTTCTAAAATCTAAGCATAAGATATGTCTAAATAAACTCTCTACGTTGATTGCCTCCCTTAAACGATATATAGTTATAACGTAATAATACTATGCATAGGCGAGACTTCTGTAAATGTTAGCTCTTATCACGATGCATCATTTTAAACGAGTTTTAGACACTGTGCGTCATTGGGCTTAACTATGCGAACATATTTAACAATGTTAATACTGTAATATTGTTTCCGTGATTCCCATTGGAAGCGTTTGTCGTGTATAATACAGCGTGCATCTACCCGAACAAGTACCCACATTTTATTACCGCGATAAAACACGGGAACATATGTTTAATTTCATAATTATTATTAGTTGTAGTAGTAGATCCATGACTATTATTATACACATATGTAGATCAATGAATTTATTTATACTAAAATAACAATACTGGAGCTCGACAAGAAATACGACCCAAAACACTGATTAATTAACACTATGTACTCATTGGAGATGTATCGTACGTTTGGTCATATTGATTTACATGTACTGATAATCTATCCACTGTTTCTCGTTAGTGCTTTCGTGAAGGCATCCTCAATATTCGTTCACAAACCCTTCCTGAAAGATAGGTAGAACATTATCTGTGAGTTGTTCAACAATGTGAGCTCGTTTTATAGCACATGTAGTAAACACTTGTGACAGCTATCTGGGTTTCGATCACCAGAGTCGATTGTTAAAAAAATACACCAGGTTTACTAATCAACTTGTATGATGTTAATTACCATCCACCCTTTTTGTATAAGCCTGAAGTCAAAGTAAGAACATAAATATTCTAACACACTTTTTGATAAAATTCAATCTCATAATGAATATTTGATCATATTTGCAAGTTATCTTGATTTCGACTCAAGCAGGTAAAAGCACAATTGATAACCATTTAAATGACAAATAGTGAAACACAGCGACGGACTTATGTAACGAAACACTGTTATACCCGACGTGCTTTAATATAACAATAGTTAGACTTTTATTTAAATCAGTAAACAGAACACAAAACAATAAAACAGTAAGTATTTAGTGACCGTTTATGTTCCATAGAATGATGCGAATATCAATGAATAAGCGATTACTTAATTAGTCGTGACGGTATAGATTCTCCCAGACACAGAGCTGTATATACCACGAAGGCATGGCCTTTGACAATACAAGTACATATATACTATTGTACACTATATAGCAGTATCAGGTTCCCAGGGCCAATACATACTAGAAGTTACAAATATAAGAGTTCGTTAGAGTTTCAAGAGTTTATTGACTCACTACGATAGAATGTAATGCATCTCTGTACACAGGTTATAAACTGTACATACGTACATGCATTATATAAAAACCAATCACAAATCAACAAGAAGGCAATGAGGACATACATATTCAAAATATAGTTTTGTTTATATTTTAATAAAATTCTTAATTAAGATCGATAAATTTCACATTTTTATTTCTTTTCCTAAAGTTCTAAGTTCTATAAACTAAATTAAATTTTGAATCTCATTGTACAAAGGATATTCTAATAAGAAATGCAATTCATCTTCTAAAGAATTAATACATGTTAAACATTTTCCTTCATTTATAAGTACTGCTTTTGGTTTATACAGACTTTACTTTAAATAGTTTCTATCCAAAAAATAGTGAGCATAACAACGTATCCTAATAATCAAACATGCATCTGTATGTATCTAATAATGTTTGTTACTGAAATGGCGTACTCTGTACACATTCTAGTAAACGTGATGTCTTATTCGTAGAGTCAACCTTACACTACATCTAACATGACTCTACATATTTCCCAAAACAACATTCAAGAAAAAAAATGCAGAAAAATAAACTGAAACAAAACGTTGTCAGACACCTATATATATATATAAACAATATTAATGTATATGTTAAAATAGACTGTATATCGGCTGTAGGAATCCAAAGCTCTTTGATCGCCCACGACAACATGACTTGGCAAGTTTTTTGTTGTATCGTGCTAAATTAAAATTAATAATGGCTTGTGATTAATTTTAAAGAACAATAAAAACAATTTCAATATATTTCTCGCGTTAATGTAATATAACACTTCCCACTGTTATCCTACTGGGTGTTAAAGCGAGCAATTATAGTAAGTGGCTTCTCTTTGATTAGCCTTCTCATGGTTCTCATATCACGCCATGAATAGCGCTACCCCAAAATACAATCCATGGTACGTCTGTGTTTGTGTTTTTTCTTCGTCATTTGAAGCATGCCCTTGGTGACAATTAATCTGTGTATTACACCTTGTAAGCCGTGATCTGTGTTGTTCTGGGAGAGTGATGTAACTTTTACTGATGGTACGTGTGAGACTGAAGACTGGTCGCCGACCTTTTCACTTTATCAATACTAAATGTCATCCACAGTACCACAGAAGACCGTTATTTGTATAGGTGAACAACGAGCATGGGCCCTTGTCATTTGGCCTGTTCTAACAAATGCAATGTGTAGGGTACTCTTGTGTGTAGACAACGGTAGTTTCTACATTATTATACGACGATACGTCACAATATCTGCCTAAAACAGTATTCTATTTCTGTAAGCGGACTGTTTTTAAAGTACTGTGTTATCAAAACATCATGAGGTGTCGTTCATAATCCTATTATAGAGGGGCGGCGTGGCGCAATGGATCGTAATCGGTGGATGCCTTGTCAACTGGAGTTCGAACCACATCAAAGGCTCCCGTTGATTCCTTGAGCAAGGACATTTTACCATCATTGCCTAAGTACTAGTTGGTTCCAGGAACGGATTCAAATGTGATATACCTATGCATAAAGTGCTTGTTTCACAATTGAACTAAACTAAATGAGTATAAACTAACCCTATATCCAACCCTAACAACCTTTTATACTTAACTTAGTTTATATCGATACCAAATGCAGTCTTAACAGTGAAGCACCAGGCACCAGCCTATATCACTAATTATTCCACCCTTTCACTCTCCGCTGATATACAAGTGACACAGGCAGTCATCGGGCTAGTCAGGTGATCACAGGCTCATCCAACATACGTCTATTTAATGGCCGAGGTTTCCTAATTAACTTCAGTTTTCGATAGAAGTGGAAGGTGATCAGATCATAGCCAACTTAAATTAACACTTTAACCATACTTTCATTTAATATTGGATGCGGGTCTAAAACGTGTACCCGGGCTGTGAACATTACACACTTCTTAAACCAAAACGATATCTAAGCTCGTTCTGTGATAATAAAGAGGAAACGAAAACGTACAGACACCAATCTACACTTTGTGCTTACAGAATTTGGCATTTTTTAAACAACTCGACCATGGATTAGACGTCACCTTTCGTTGGAATCGGACGACCTAAAGTGAACAGATTTTTAATTTGATCTGATATATTGTGATAAAGAGAGAAGGCGATATACGTTAACAAATATGCAGCCCATAATTATAGCATTCTCTTTGTGTATTGTGATTTTAAGTAATTGCTTGTTGTATGAAGCTCGGTCAATGTTTCTTATGGACCCTAGAGTTATATCTAAACGAAGCATGGAACGTCGGAGCTTTATTAAAAGTTTTTGTGCAAGACGATGTAACATTGGTAAGGGAGGAAACGTGTGCCGCTGTAATGGCTTTCACTTTGCTGGTAAAAGAACTTCCAATCCACCCCTTGAGTCAGAACATTATGTAAACGACAAAGACTCTGCTGACGAGGAAATGCTTTATAAAATTCTAGAACAAACACATAAGATACGGATGCTACATGGTCAACAAGTTGACACAGCTGCGCCCGAAGATATGTTGCTGGAACAAATAAATGATTTGCTACCCGATATCATTACAGATGAAAGCAGGTATGTATGTCTAGATTATCCGTCCTAGTTTCACGTAAATTGTTTAGTATTGTCTATATCGGTTATAAAATGAGTGCACACGTCATACACTTTTGTTCTCAATCATTATAATAATAGTGTATTGAAGTTTGATTATTTAACAATATCGGTATTTAAATATGTGATGTCATAGTCTGTCAGCGTCGATAACACGAGAGTCTTTTCTATAAGAACGTTGTCTCTCTCAAACATGTCATGGTTTCTGCAAACAGTGCCTTCGTCTTACACAGAATGAAGCAATCAGTGTAAGAACTTATCTTGTCTAATTGATATAGCCACTCTACTAGATTGTTTTTGTAGGATCGCACATGACCACATGTGCCCGCTCTTGCTTAATTAGTATTGCACAGATGACCCTCAATGCTTAGTACTGGTTGGTTCCAGGAACGGACTCGAGCGTATTTTCACAATCGAACTTGAATAAATTAAGGGCCTTATTACCAAAACCAAACACTAATCGCTATATTTTTTTACTAACCAATCACTAGCTGTACAGGCAACTGTCGAATAATATTCATTGTAACGTTGACATTTAATAAAAAACCCGACTAATTTAGTATCTCATTTTTACCAGTTAGCTTAAACGTAAAAGGCCCAACACGTTTGGTATGTGCCTAGATTAACTGTAAGTTATCGTTCCTATATTTAAAATGTGTGTTATCCGATGTCTGGTTATCCATGCTATGACTAACTAGCGTATAACTTCACAGTGCACCATGCCACATTAACGACACAATGTGATTAACACAATACTAATACTAGTAGTAATTATGATAATAACATCTTTAAGTTATGAAGGTTTCACAATAAAGCATACATATACATGTAACAATATACAATTTATTTACATTGTGGCCTTCCATTCACTCACATACACCACACGCATAATCTAGAAACTCTCTCACATTCATACACATACTCATCCACATACACAATCACACAGTTATATATTTATTTAAGAACTTACAATAAAAGACAGATGCTCAGGAATTGAAATAGTAATAGTCAATTAATCTTCTGTTCTTATTTACAGATATCTGCATCCCTCCTACGCCCCAAGTCAGGGATACTATTCGGACCAAGCCGTGTGACATAGACGTGTGACCTTCTTCTTCTACTAGTGATACCAAAATCAGAATCCCTTATCGGACTAGCTACGTAACCAATGCATAAAACAGTAACAAATGCGGGAAACAGTAACACATGCGAAAACGGTACCAAGTGCAAACATAGAACTGCATTGCGCAAATATGTAGCGAATAATTTTGGATTTGACATTATGTATGGGCGACACTTTTGAATTCGAGTTAAAGTTGTATTTTAAAAGTCAACAATCAAGCCGGACGGCTAACACTGAATACCTGTTTCGCTGAATTTAGGCACCGGCTCAATACGACAGATTTCTGAGCTCGACCTTAACATACACACTAATATCAAACTACTAACAGCTTGTTTTCTTTCATATGGACACTTTTAATTGTATTGGAGACAAAATGGACACAACGTGTTATGTTGCAAAATATCTTGGTTACAAATACATACTGCTTCTACCCTTAGTATAAGAACCCGGCAACAAGATTCACCATTGTGTAGAACTATTTAGAAATACTTATATTTGGATTGCCGCCTCAGACCGTCCTTGGATTCTGCTTGGTCTTTTCAATGTCGATGCAATTTATTTAAACAGCAAATAATATATTAAATACATTTACAAGTGATACCATCGTGTTGTGTTGTGTTTCAATGTGTGTGGTCAACGAGGGTTTCGACATATGAAGATATTGAGAAAAACCGACGTCTTTAATCAACTAGTATCATGCACTCCATTATTATATTGATGTCGTTTGTGCATGTCAATCACACAGCTTCAACTTCAACTTTCCGCTATCAAACTATCAAACCAACTCAACATTAATACCGAAGTATAACAAGGGTCACCTGTTGTAGGATACGATGGTGCATTTATAGTTGTGTTGTAAACATGGAAAAGACACTTTCCTAATTAGAATTAAACTTACACAAGTTGAACCATTATGATTTAGGTCAATAACAAACCCGTAGAATATATATATATATATCATACATGAACATATGTGGTGCGAGTGAGTGATCTCCCTTTAGATCCGATACCGTGACTCTTTAATAAATGAGGCAATAACATAAAACTTATCTCGGTCCATTTATTTGTACTACGTAAATCTACTAAATCATTAACCAATCGTTGGAGCGTTTAAACATTGGGCGGAATTGTTTAGTAAGACCAAACACCACAATTCCCAAAATGAGCTTATTATCAGCATGCCGTATATCGTAGTGTTTGGATTGAAATAGTGTCATTTCGTATACCTATATAATACATGTAATCGAAAATATATTTGTAAACAACACACACGTGCAGTGTTCGTGTGAAAAGAAGAAATCTAAGTAAACATCACTGACGCTGCCAACTTGATGGAATCCGCAGAAAACTCATTTTAACCGTGCCTACTTAAAACAAAACTCGAGACATTTCTAAACGAGGAATATTGTAGTTTTTTAACCGTGCACACTTTAAACTCGAGACCTTTCTAAACGGGCACTGTTGTAGTTTTTAACCGTGCACAATTTAAACTCGAGAACTTTCTAAACGGGCAATATTGTAGTTTTTTAACCGTGCACAATTTAAACTCGAGAACTTTCTAAACGGGCAATATTATAGTGTTTTAACCGTGCCCAATTCAAACTCGAGACCTTTCTAAACGGGCAAGATTGTAGTTCATGTCCATGATGACGACGGTGGTCATTGGACACAGAGAGAATAACAGATTTTGCCTAGCATTAATTTAGCATAATCATAAAAGTATACTTTGGTGTAATTTAATACATTTTCCCTAGTATAATGTATTTATGTGTGTACTAAAGTGTTCTCAATTGACATGACAAGTTCTTCATCTAAGTTTATTTACACGTATTTGTGTATTTTTGGCCATTTGATACGTAACCAATAATTTGTGCAGTAAATGGTATAAATTAAGAGAAACTATTATAGCTAATAATAAATAAATGAATGAAAAGAATATTTTTACATACAAACACGGATTGTTGTCTTATTAACATGCAATATATCAGCACGAATTCTTGACAAAACCAACACACACTATAGGTAACATTAACTGTATTAATACAATGTTTAACTCTCTGTTATCAACTAAATTATTAAGATATAGTGTGCGGAATGCGGATTTGAACAGTGAGTGCAACGAAGGAAATCAATACATATGCTCCGAGTTGGGAATTAAACCACGAGCATTTCACTGTCCAAGAGAAGAGTCTAGCACGACACGTATATATAAAGTGCTTATTGTTATATTTATATTAATTATTTAATGTATAACTTGCTGGGTGACACTCTAATAGGTTATGTCTTCAGTAAGTTTTATTCCGTCGAAATCCTCTCCGGGGAAATATATTAGAATTATTGAAACATGAATAATGACTTGTATTTGACTTGCATACTAATTTAAGCCAAACAACATATTAAACAGATACTCCGAAAACAAAAGAGACATCTTCATTCTTAATTAAACTGGATGACGATGTCGGTGTCAATTATTCAATTACCAAATACATTTTTGCGTCCGTTAAACAGAAATAGTATAGGAATAGAGCAGTACGAACACCTACACAACCAATTATAATTACAACAAACACTATTCACACAACCGCATAAGAACGGCCATCCTTTCTCGTACGTGCTACTCTTGACCAAAGTAATCGTGACTGTCTTGTGTTACGTTAACGATACCGATTTGAGGTGTTTATAACAATGATACCAACATGAATTAGGTAGGTATCGGGTGTCGCCATTGTTCACTAGATATTGATACTAATGTTATCCATCTACAACCAACACCATTGCCTGGGTGTCACACAGTCACACATACGTTCACGATGTAAACAACTTCTAAAGGGCGAATGTCTTAAGTAGAAGTTTAGGTCGCGATCATATTCATTGAATATTCTAATTAATACGACTTGCAGTTTGTGTTATTTAACTTATTTTAGAAGATACTTTCCTGGATATATTATTTTAATTATTTGTGTTAAAACATATGCGGGTTTTTTTCTTCAAATAAATATGGTACGCAACCGGTTATTTTACTTGGGTAACACCGTTCACAACATACCTTCTCGGGAAATCGTTTTTATTTTTATTGTGTTTCCATTTTCCATATGGATTATTATCAAACTATGTCACTTCTATTATATACTTATGTTAGTAACTTTGGCAATAAATGTACACATATTTGATGCCAAATTAAAAAAAGTTATGTTATGTTATATAAAGATATTTAAGTACCTCCCTTTCGCTGAGGAGTAAAAGACTGTACATGTTTACATTGTATGAGGTGATTTAAAGTCGTGTTTAATTGTCTTGGATTGCAAACACTTCGCAACAACTTAGTTAATGACTTCCGCGTTATACACATGTACACTAGTTTTCTAGCATACACGTTTTCTTAAACGATTTCTCAAGCACGTGTCCATGTACCACGGCTGCCCTCTCGCCACCTTAGAGTGTGTATCATTAAACGAACACTTGCTATTTTTGAACAAACGTACTTCTCTTATTAAATCTATACATTATCGAACAAGGGCAAGAAAATAGCATCTCTCTATGAAATGGATTATCCGTCAGTTCACCCATTATGCTTTATGACATTCTTACATGCAATTCGTATCGGATGTTGCGTTTTTGAGTTGCATGTTTGCTGTTTGTCACTAAAGTTTTGTGTTATTTATAGTATGTGTTATGAAGGCGGTTTACCTGTTTACGTGACGCGAGTTCTTATAGAAATATGCGAACATTCAGTTTACACTAAAGTTCTGAGGCGGTAAAGATGGACACAATAATTAAATGTTCATTTTGCTAGATTCAAATTATTATTTCCTCTTTTTTCTTTCTTTCTAAACTTAATTGGATACACTTTTTGTTCTACAGTATATCTAAACTTATTTTACAAATATCATGGTACCTGTAGTTGTATGCTGACAGGGTGTATTATTTATTCGAAACAGCAGTTTGCATACCACACTTGAATACCATCGCGGTTAAGGGATCATACTATATCGCCTTAAAGGGGACATCTTTTATCGCCATAAAGAGTGACTACTATATCGCCGTTAAGGATGCATTATATATTTTACCGTCTTGAACTATATACACACTTTATTGCCATAGAGGGTACATACTTTATCGCCGTAAAGGGTGCATGCTTTATAACCGGAAGCTATGCATACTGTACATATATATTCACTCAGATCAATAAGTTTAAAAATATATATGTTTTAGCTTAAATTGTGCAAATGTTTTCAAAAGTGTCCTTGCTGTTAAGTAGCTCACCAAACTTGTGGTTCCAAAAGACAGAACCAAACTCCTTAACCCGTTAAAACGGCTTTACATATTTCGGAAAGTTGATATGGATTATTTTCGAGGTAGGTCTTGCATTGACGAAGCGTTACGACCAGCAATATTTCCAAAGACCTATATCCCTAAAAAGACACAACCTACACTGGGTCTTGAAAATAACCAACATCTAATATCAACGTCACGTTAGCAAAATTAAAACGCAGGCTGGAATGCCATTAAGCATGTTGAGTGTATTGTTGGATATTCACTTCCATTTTTCACAACACATAAGTATGTACAAACTAAACATTGAGTTTTCGTTCCAAAATCATGAGAGCACCTTTAATCACCTCTACCAGAGCCGAATCGCTAATTCAGCATATTCTCCATTCTGTACGTACCTACGTGTATATGTCTCGTGCGTTAGAATTAGACAATTGCAACTCGATCACATGACCAGTGACGTCAGTTGGTTGTCACTTTCTTGATTAAAGATACTAGAATCTACCAGTAAAGGAAAGTCGCGTGTTTGAGCAATACCACGATTAACCTTATTGCTGACTGGTAATACTTTTATGATGATACCTCTGGTGCCCAAATAACGTGTAAACTGACTTTGATCTCAAATACGAAACTAAAGTCAGAAGATGAACATTGAAGTGGACGTAAAACAACATTATATATCTGAATCAGTTATAGTTAAAACTACGAAATCTAATTTATTTTTGTTCGATTGTGAAACAAGCAATTGTTATGCTTATGTAAATCACGCTCGAATCCGTTCATGGAACCAACCAGTACTAAGCAATGAGAATAAAGTTTCTTGCTCAAGGAAACAACGGGGGCCTTTGATGGGGCTCGAATTCACGACTGACAGGTATCCACCGATCACGAGACGCGCTACCCACTGCGACACGCCGCCTCTCAAATCAGTTATATCAGTGCCTCTGTTAGTACTAGTATATTAATCAAGGATATGTCGTCACTCGAAACAATCTGACATAACCTATTTAGAATCTACAACTGTCATTGACGTTTTCACCAGCGTCTGTTCCCTCTGTTCCATGGTTCTAGAATGTAAACATCCATGGTTCTAGAATGTAAACATCCATGGTTCTAGAATGTAAACATCAATGGTTCTAGAATGTTAACATCCATGGTTCTAGAATGTAAACATCAATGGTTCTAGAATGTAAACATCAATGGTTCTAGAATGTAAACATCCATGGTTCTAGAATGTTAACATCCATGGTTCT
>ENA-OREC01001042-OREC01001042.1-marine-metagenome-genome-assembly--contig:-NODE-1042-length-13078-cov-13.890008_pt1 | contig 13078 bp, 6 predicted proteins | sample MGYA00248626_ERZ508543 | MGnify/ENA primary metagenome ERZ508543 (study PRJEB26211, sample SAMN05518279) | marine metagenome | isolation source: Puget Sound, Washington, USA | host: Bankia setacea... | reverse complement strand
AACAATGGTATCCCACAAAGTAACGTCTGAACAAGCACAGTACAACAATGGTATCCCACAAAGTAACGTCTGAACAATTACAGTACAACAATGATATCCCACAAAGTAACGTCTGAACAATTACAGTACACATCATTGATGTCTTAAGAAATACTGTTTCTCAATGCTGACAGAATAACACTCTGAACATTGCATTGTCGAATTACAAAAAAATAATGCTCTCAGCAAAGGCTATACACAATTCAGTGTTGTTTCAATAATTGACGTCACTACATTTAGCAGTACACAACACTGGTTCCTGATAAAGTTAAGTTCCTAACATCGGCACATCACATTATTGGTGTATCAATATGGGCAATACATAATTATTAATATTATATTTTTTTTAATAAAAGAGTTTGCCTTAAGACCATCTAATGTACCACAAAAGGGAGTTAACTACTGGCATGATCTTTGTGTGTAACGTATTTATAGTAGTTGTTTCCCTTGTCTTGGGCATTTACAATGACACACGTATAGCTGTAAATGTAGAGGACTATGAGGTTATATTGTCTAGAAAACTTCTCAACTAGTAGCGTCTTACTAGGGACATTGATAAAACAAACACATGCATATAGTAATTATATAATAACAGTTTAATTACAGATGTACGAATATAATTCAATTTCGCTGTTAAACCAGTAGGCTATTGACAAAAGAAAGCTAACATCTTGTACATAAAACACCTTTTTCAAATTATCCATTTTCGTTATTTATGCTAGATCTATTGCTAGTTAAGTTATGTACCGTGATGACATTGTTCTCCTTTCTCTCTCTCCTCTCTCTCTCTCTCTCTCTCTCACTCTTTTTCTCTCTCCCTCCCCGTAAAACGATAAGATCTCTTTGTATTTGAACTCGTTTGTTATTGCTTCGAGATAAATCTATGGTATACCAACAACTTTTACAGCTTTAGCACACGATCTTTTTTCATAATCAAAATCAACAGTTTTAGCACGCATACTTCAGTTTAGTTTTAATGTTATAAGATAAAATATACCACAAGAGTTATGTCAACATAAGAATATACGGCAACGATTTCTGTGCAAAACAAATACCATTCATAAAATATCTGTTCACAGTTATTCCCCCTAGATCTACGTCCCCCTGTTCTATTTGTTCAGCACGACTCCTTTGTTGAACGGCTCTTGATTTCCAGCAAATATTCCCCATTGTACAAATGAGACAGATTATCCCCCTGTATGTCAAGATCGCTCTGACATTCTGACAAAAGAACATCCCGAGGAAACGAACTAATTTTGCTACATTAATTGGATGTTTTTGATCAATGAATGTAACAATTTGATGTTTCTGTTGCGCCTTCAATCAGACTGTTTCGTCGATTGTTGCCAGACTTGGTTAGTTTTTCGAGTCACTGCATCACAAAAAGGTTGTCCTAAAATAGTTGCTGAGTAAGGATTTGGTGTGAAACGCATTATATCATATAGATCTATAGTAAAGTACGGTAATGTGGATCATATTGGTGCATATTCGACACATTTGCTACGTTTCTTCCCTGGATAACACACTACAAAGCACTTCGTAGAATTTTGCAATTTTACAAAGAATGTAATACGTCATACACCAAATGACGTCACAGCATGTATTGCATCACACAGGCGCACTAGTTTATCCTTTACTTTACAAATCCGCATCGTCACTTCCAATATTATATAATACTACGTCACCGGCACGCGATTCTAAGACGCATTGACGGTGTAAACAAAACATTAAATTTCCACTTTTTTAAACCAGTGGACACCAGTTTTGTTCTATTCATATGTTTTTTAACTTTATTTAGTACGACAGAATAACACATTTTAGTCTAGAGTTCCTTCACCTTTAACTTTATTATCAGTACTGTTGAAAATATCAGTACGCAGGGAACCAGACTAAACACATTTCAGTCGATCGATTAGATACTAAATATTATACATTTAAGAATCTACTATTTTCCAATCTAGAGCGACGTCTCATTGGACTTCATTGGAATAATGCCGTCTAGATCTACGATAGTTATCACAAAAATGCATACATATATAAACGACACGTTTTCATAATTATAGGAAACAAATCACAGTATGAACAGGTAGCACGACCAATATGACATGTTAAACAAGAAAAATGTCAGTGGAAATAAGTATCTGCACCAGACGTCAATGTTGCTCACTGCGTTTCCGGTTTCAGCGTTGCCTCGTTCTCGAAGCTCTGACCTATATTTTGTATTTCCGGTCAGACATTTTAAAAACAAACGTCCGAATGTGTTTTGTCGTCTCCGTCTGTTTTTACGACATGAGTCTACACTACGGAGCTTGAAAGAACTGCGGGGCATGTTGGGATCTATTTCTGCCGCGCTAGAACAACCATTGACGCCTTCCTGCAAAAAAGACAGCCACTAAAATGTTAAGGTTTGTATCATGTTTTGCTTCATAACAACACCTAAGAGAGTTTTTAGACTTCCGTATTTTCGATGAACTTAGGAAAGGAATTTCTGCTAAGAACCGTCGACAGTCCGTCTCAAGAAAAACAATATGCAAGACAGCACAAAAGCTAAATGTGTATGTTCCAATTCGCTTCAGACACTTATCTGATTGATTACAATAGTGACACATTGTTCTTAGCATTTGGAAACGTTATCAAAGAAGCCTGCATATATATTAGTTTTAAACAAACAAAATTAGACGTACTTTCGATTGATATAAATAAACGCGGACTGATTGATCAGGAGGTTCTGACTCTTCATCCTCACTGTCCAACCCGCCCTCTAGCGGCAATACTTTGGTGAAGTAATTAACAGCTGCGTATTCAATCATGGCCGCCATTTCGTAGAGGGTACATACGTTGAGGTAAACATCGAGGGCCGTTGCATAGGAGACACGAGGTAAACCTTCTCTCACAGTCATACCCACTCCCGCCGTGGCCAAGATGGTTGTTACACCTGAAACATAAGTATAATAAATGATTGAAATACAAATGTCTCATCTATACCTGAGTGAATAAGCATCAACAATTTAGCCGGGCCTGTTATATACAATAATGCAAGAGCGTTTCATTCGAGCACTAGCAGGTCTTATGTCCATAACTTCCACGGCTGAGATAATCACTAAATATGCGTCGTCATCTAGACTACAACATGTTCTAATGCAATTAAAGTTTAATGTTCTACTCGGCGTCTCACTTCTTCATTGGTGTCGACCTTAAAGTTGCCTTTTCGTTCCCAATTAATAAATTTCATAAACATTATTTTAAAGGATTAGTATACATATATTATGATAAATGCTTCTAATGAAAGAATCTGTGTTGAGTTTTGAAGAAAAACAACAACACAACCTTGGCTTACCTACTTTCAATTTGCCGGCAAGTACTAAACATCTTTTAAGACTAACCCGTTAACTATCATTTTTGACGATTTCAGTATATGATTATTAGAATATAGGTGCGAGTTCAGTTGTCTATATCTTCCACAAGGGCATAATTTCATAAGTACAGTGTGGTTATAAAGTACAGATGAATATGTAAATCTTTGATTTTGAGCGAAAGTCCATCTTTAATGAAAGATATACTCTCTTCAACAGCTCCATAAATAACAGGTCAAAACAGTCCATATCCATATATCTAGACCAATTTTCTTAATCTGATTTGCCAGATGTGCTTCTATATGGAGAATCTAATATTTTCCGCCAAATCTTAATTTTCCAGATACATTATCCACTTTCCTATCTACCGTGAACCCATAACCGAAATTGGATCCATCTTCAGCCAAGCTTGGAAAATAATATAGACCCCTGTCATAAACTATCTGTAGTGAAATCTATTCCGTATTTATGACAAGCGTCCAGTCCGAGGTCATCAAAATGAACATAAAACGGATAAATCAGAGTAATTGGTGGAGTAGAATATGACAGTTGAATTTGTTTTCCAATTACTCATGCTATCTAAATATTGACCGAGCACATATTCATTATAGCTGATCAGAGGGTCTCGAGGATCAAATGAATCTCCCATGGGTAATACACTGTGGGTGGACTGGATTAGATTTTGACGACGTTGGTGTGATTTCGGCACGCGATGGATTTTCCTTATACTGATTTGGACACGTTAATGTGTTTTCTTCTCGTAACATAATACTCATATTTGAACTACAGTGCATTATACGAACGATAATACAAACGAATTTCTCTCCAACAGAAATCGCTAAAATGCTTGCTGTGCAAAGGTTGCTTAAAACTATAACAATGTTCTCTAAAAATCGAAGAGTTTGTTATACTTGTATTGTGTTCTGTTGCGATGTCGTAAAACAGTAGAATGCAAAGCACGTCACACAGTTTGCTTAAGAAGGCGCGTCTTCGACATTTATTTAGTTGGTTATTATTTACTTTGTTGACATTTATGCAGATACTAAAGTCGATCAGTGGTGAGTTAGATCACACACATGGGTCAGTTAGATCGAATACAAGTAGGTATTCCCACGTTGGAATGAAACTCCAAAGTTTAACGGTTTCGATTTGACCTATCGATACTCTTGGGTCAAATTCGGCTTAAATGAGATTATTATTAAGGAATGCTTTTGCGTAACACTAAATATGTGTTTATTTTACCTCACACCTTACAAGTACCTACCAAGAAGAACCCTAGCCGGTGCTGCATCACGGTTTATCCAAAAAGAAACCCATGACAGGCACGTGATCATTGAACATGGGAGATACGTCTGTAGAATGAAAAATCCAATGTGGCGCTGGAAGTAGATGTAGACCTTGAGCAATGAGAAGTCGCCTGAAAACAGAGATGGAAATATACTAAAATTAGGTGTTACTGTGTGAAACTCATTATTTATCACATTGAAGAAAAAACAAAACATTACGACGTATTACAGAACATTTCAAAATTTAAAATGGGCTTAGATCAATTATCTAGGTATCTTGTGCGGATAATTTGGCATAACATAAAATAGAAGGTGATTTTGATGTATGTTGACAGACGCGATATGAGGTCGGTTGCGTTGGAAATGAGTGTATTAAACTTTCTCATGCAGTCTAGTCTATAAGAAATTAGCATGTCTGATCTCTGTAAACTTGAGATGTAATTTACTGTCGCTGTTTGACAAGGAGATGCACATATGATGTATAGTTTATAGCATGCTATGATGTATTATTTCATCTTTACTATCCATTTCTTGCATCATAATCTGGAGAACCTGTTAAAACCAAGTGTTGATGCTGTGTAATGTGTCGTTGATAGAGCGCATCGAAGTGTGAATACGAAAGGGTTCAAGCTGTGGTTGTTTACCCTATAGTACCTCTCATAACTCTATCGCTTTCAGTCCCTCGATATGTCGGGTAGCTGGAAACGGAACCAATCCAACGTAACATTTCTATTCCTAATATATTTGATCGTATTGCAACTTATTTTCGTTGGCATAAACAATAGCTGTATACATAATACTAATACTCGATTGTAGCATATCTATCAGAGGCAACGATCAAGCACCAGACAGCAACCACCCTTACCATGTAGGGTTCTTTCTGTATTGTTATCCGTTTTGACTGAGATCAGGTCATACTGGGCTAGCTTCACATCGTCCACAACTTCAACAGACACGTGGTTCCCGTACTTCCACAGGTATTTGATGTCATCTGTCGTATAGCCATCTGGAAAACAAGAAATTATCATCTCTATCATTGGAATAGTCATCATCACCATCCTCAGTATCGCTGTCGCTTCATGACCGTTGGTATTAATATGTGTAAGGACACCTCATAAATAATTTTTATAACGTTTAGATTGAATGTACATTTATTTCATTTTCGTAAAAAAGAATCGTGAAGTATGTTTTCATTTTATGTTAATAGGCAAAAGTATTTCACATTCTCACTACTCTTAAACTCTTAAACTCTAAAACTGACGTACGTGAAATCTCTTGTGAACTAAAATTGTTAAATTGTATATATATGTACTTTATATTATCCATGCATTTTTGTAAATATGGTATTGTGAAAAGCTTATTTGCTTATATGCTTAACACAAATAAATATTCTGTTCTGTTTTGTTCTGTTTCGTTATTAAGAGCAATCGCAACTATGCTCACAACTAGTCATGAATCGAAAATATCTTCTTTACCGTCGACTTCGTTATCATCGTCACCATCAAATTCACCATCAAGTCTTTCAACTATTTCATTTTCCATAAAGAGACTGGCATACTAATTGACTTTCAAGACCATTGTGATTAAGTGTATAAAATAAACTTACAGCTTCCGAGAATTAGTGAACACATCGGCCTGTCCATCGGATACAGATTTAACCTCATTGGACACGATGCCCTCACTGTTAATCTGTAAAACAACATACAGAAGACCAATTATATCGATTTATTATGTACTATTTAATCATGACTGCATTTTACGATACTATATTTCCATCGTTTCGTTCAGGCGTTATTTGCTTAAACATATATACTTCGTGAATACAATTAATGCTAATTTTCGCATTTGTTTGTATAACGGAAGCGTTTGTACACCTTTACCAAGCCCTGCTTAAAAATAGACATATCCAGCATTTTAATATCACAGGTCGAATTATTAACTAATCATTTTTCACCGATGTCCCGCCCATTTTAACTTCTAGACCAATGAAAATGCACATACTTTCAAATGGTGACCTATCAGTTGTACACATTTACTGAATTCAGAACCATTTGTACCTTCTTGAAAAGTAAAAACCCCAACATTAACATATATTTTATCACAATTCATTTTCAGTCAACTTGCATTGACTAATTTCAGTCAAGTTTGATAAGTGATTACCTTCTGGACAAATATACACGCCCATCGTTTCTAATTCTGACAAATAGATTCGGTCTCGGAATATTATGTTGATGAGATTTTTGCCCGTTTAGAAAGTAGGTGTTGGGCTTCCAGATGTGTGAAAGGAAGAGATTGTTCAAGGTCACTTCGGTGATATTGTAGATATCAAAGCGCAGTCGTTCATCGGTCCACCTCTGACGAAAGTAGCATTGGAAAGAGTAATCCTGCAAAAGAAACAGAACATCAGCTTCTTGCGACGATAGAATACTCCTTTTGTAAAGTTTAAACTTAAAGAAATTCATAAGCGAAGTCCTCACCAGAACACATGCTTTTTTTTAAATTCAAGGGACTGTAAAATAGAGACCAGCGGTGGAAGACACCGAAGAAACACTCTCGACATAACCTTAGTTTATACAAAAATATGCTAGTTCGATTGTGAAACGTGCTTTTCTGCTTATGTAAATCCCGCCCGATTCCGTTCCTGGAACAAACCACTACTGAACAATGAGGTTTAAGTTTTTTGCTAAGGGAAACAATGGGATATTTCGATGGGGCTCGAACTCACGCCTGATAGACTTTAACTGATTACGAATACGACGCGATAATCACATAGCCATGTTTCTTCTCCCTCCCCTGAACATGTTCGTGGCCTTGTTATTGCTACTACTCTGTTATTCATATTGTGTTTGGTTCCAGATATTGACGGGTGCTGAACATGTTGGTGAGTTTGAACCCAGTAATAACATTCAAACAGAAAAAGAACTATTTTGGTTTATATTCTGTGATTGTTTGGTTTAAATGTGATATGATATTTATGTCATGCTTTACTGTACGACAGGTTCAATACTGATCTATGACAGCTACGATCCTTGCCGTTTCCACCACAGTTGCTCTCTTTCTCGGCAATTTCATTATACTGGTATCAAAGGACACCCAAAACGTCGTATCCATCAAACCCAATGTTTCCCTTAATTAAAAACAATAAAAGGGTCCCCACAAGATGAAAAGGCCGAGCATAACAAGATTAAAAAGCGAGCATTGTTCTGATCTGTGAGTGGAAAAGGGTTGACTTAATCCATCAAGTTGTCCGGAAAGACAAACATTAATCTGAATGGAGTTGCCAAGGGAAATAATTCACAGGACGCCATTTTTGATGCAGAGAATATACCGGAACCTTCGTTTATGAAATCGTTCAATGCCCCATTTCACTTTCGAGTGCTTGATTTTCTATTATTCGTAATGACCTATTGATATTTTGTTATTAACAATCTACATAACGGTATGTCAGGTTAATAATTCTTCATTGGTAAGTAGAGTGAGTTTGGTTACCTTGTATCGAAACTTGAACGTCAGTTCCGTTTCCGGTTCGGTTATATATATCTGATTAATAATAGTTTTCAAGGCTAATTTGTAGAACGTGCGATACATAAGAAATTAGGTTTTCTAAGAATGGATCAACACGTACGTCTGTTTCAATGCTTTCTTATGTTGACCTCTTTAATTGACTCATCCACATCTCTGTGAAAAGTTATTACTTGGCAAAAAGGATTGGATAATAAACGTGGGACAGTTATGGCGAATACTAAAAACAAACAGCATGTTGACCCAAATACGATGCTTTCTTAGGCGGAAATACTTTATACATTTCGAGGGATGAGTGCTGAAGAGTTCTAGCTGCTTCCTTACTCGGTAGCACTTAGAACCCTTTCACTTTCGATCCCTAGATTTGTAATTTATTACTGTTTTTATTATATACAAGGAACCTCTCTTAATATATCAGGAACTTGTTTGTTTTTGTAATTGGACATTTGTACACGTAGTTAGTTGGTCGGCAATTGTATGTAGTTTGTGCTAACTTTGGAATGAAGAATATAGGTAATAAAAGACTGGCTTTTCTTTTTTGGCAAATACTTTCTAAAACGTTCAAATGAGGCATCAATTAGTTTTCAATTATGTTAACTAGATTTGAATTAATTCATTTCTTTACCTAAATAGAACCCTTAATTAAAAGAATATCACTAGCTGACTGTATAACGAGACATACCATTGCATAAGATATTTGAAATTCAATGGAAAATATTTACAACACAGAATTCAATAATCGAAAAACTCAATCCAAAGTCTGTGGAATAGAAATATTACGAAGGAATTCAGACAGTCTGGAACATTTGTTTTTGAATTTGAGTTTGCTTGAATTGTATTCTACTTTGAATTAATGTTATAGATGTACATGTACAACACAACTAATATGTCTTAGATGAGTCCAACTACACTCGTGACAGATTTTCAGCGGATCTGCAAACTCAAATGACATCAACTCAACTTAACTCTTGACAAACGACGTAATTTGCCGATGACATTTTAATTGATTTCTGAGACACTACCGTCAATATAAGCTTAATCTCAGTATGGATCTTAGGCGCATCTGGAGAATTAATTAAACAGTTTATTTGACTGTCAAATGTAGCAAATAGCATAAAGAGCGTCGTAGAGAAAACAAACGAAGAGGGTTCTCTCAAGTCCCGAATAAAGTACGCTCGCCATGAAATACTCACATTGGTCGTCTTCAAATAATAATTATATTTTAAATGTGTTACAAAAGGATATTCACAATGGTTATATCATGCGATCAACAAGAATAAAATATGTACATAGCTGTATATCTATATATTATCTGAAACCAATGTATGATTTAGCAAACGTTTGTACGCCAATAGTGTCAAATAGAAAGATAAGACAAGCATAATATGTCTATAAATTGTATTAAAAAGTGGCATGGAAAAATATGTTCATATCATGCGAGAGTGAAACGACATTGTAATAAATCAAGAGATATCGAAAGCCCTCAAGCTACCAGACGATGGCTACTTGTAGTTTTCAAATTGTATAAACCTTACTGTTGCCTGTTTTAATTTACAATATAATTAAATTCTGCTCAACCAAACATGTCGTTCTTTCAAATTCTTTATTAAACCGAATCAGGCGTTGAATTCTTATTATATGTAATATTACTGCCCGACTGAATTGACGTCACGATAACGCCTAAATCTGTTCACAGACAATTTCGCCTAAGACTGATTCTCACAGTAAGTTGCTCGGCCAAGCAGAAGAATTAATTAACAGCTTGTTTGTCTGTCAAATGTAGTCAAGGGGATAAAGAGCGACGTAAGAAGATTGAGGAAGAGACTTTTCCCCAATGACACGATGCCTAATTTGTTTAATCAATGAAGAGGTCCACAGAATAAACAAACTCTATCACCGTGTCTGTCGAAAAGGCCAAACTCTCTCTGATGAAATGAAACAGCATGGCAGCTTTAACATCTTGGTCAATATTTAATCATTCGCTATGAACAAGTTTTGAAGAAGAATCTACAAGGTTGTAACAGTTTCACACTGTATGGTCTTAATTGTTCATGGGAATACTTGTCTTATAACTTTATCTTATACCTTCAGTACGTTTGGTTTTGTGTAATCATTGTGTATTTTACAGTATTTCGGAGAGAAACGGTCGTTTAACATGCCCTAATCTTCCCAAAGAGTATTGTGTTTTACAGTGGGTGCAGAGATGTAAAAGCATTGTTTTCAAAACAAATCGTTGCATTTGCTACAAACTATGCATATTACAGAGCCTGCTGCGCTTTGATTGAACGTGAGGTTATACTATTACAATGTTCTCATAAATCAGGGCGTCCTAAGTGACTTATTTATTTGCAAGTAGTTTATGATTTCCGTCACATATTGTAATCATACAATCTTCAAATTGACCAAAGTGACTATTACTTTTACGCTTATATAACAATCCGGACAATGGTTCAGTAATACGTCTGTACGATATTTCATTTAACTTATGCTATCAATCCAATAATTTAATCCTTTATTCTTCAAAATGTTCAGATTGTCCATTGCCTCGACGCTTATAAAATTGTCCTAACAAAGGGTCCTTTGCCTGTACAAAAGACCTTAGTCCCATGTGACATTGGTGTCAAAACAAACTCATACAGGCCCGCCATGAAACTTAATCAAATGCCACTAGTTCATATCAGCTTCCTTTGAACATATTCACAAGGGACCTCTGGCTCTTGATTAAGACTTTTGACACGTGATTTATACAACTAAATGTGAAAAGGAAGTTTGAAAAATGTTTGCGAAAGACCAGCTGGGTTTGGGTTTTAATTTAAAATGTTCTGTTAATTTACATTCACTGCATTATCTTGTTTAACATTTCTAATTGAACTATTGGCCGACGTGAAGAAACAAAATCTTCGTATACGTACGTTAAGTTAACAGTTCTACAGTTTATTTCTTTATACATTGGGCAATATGGCCATGAGTATACATATTTATACACAGAGAAACATGTACATGTAAATAGTACATACTTATTGTAGATTGGGGAACAATGCGAAACGAAATAAAATACAAAATACAATGCATGGAGGAAAATAGAATTAGTGTACTTGTATAATATTAACCTGGTAGACTTGTACACAATACAATGTTGATCATTTGTGATTCTCGTCTATTTATGATGTGATATGAAATATTTTGGGTAATACTCATATCCTACCACAAGTAGACGAGAGGCACACATGTTGAAAGATACCTACCATATCATTCTCTGAGATTTGTCCCATACTTCGGATCAACATATCTGTTTCTATCACTAGTGGGGCTCCTGGAATACAACGTAAAGTGAATTAGCCCACTAGGATGCGCTACTAATAAACTTGAAATCTAATTATTCAAAACAACAACGCTGATGTGTATTCGTGGAGTTGTTGTTTTCATCAGGATTCTACAATATTTGCTATGTGTATATGGATATGGTAATATACTGTTATTAATAGAGTGCTGCTATCACCGCATTGACTTTGATCAGTACACTCAATGAGGATGTATTCATGGTATAGAAACAGAAGTAGTGAATACTTTCTGATAAAGAATTGTGATTACAAATGTATTGTACTAAGATCTATTATTTTATTGTATCATATGTGATAAGAAGCGTAAGTATGCTACTGTTGAGTGAGGTATAATTGAGTTGTATTTTGTTATAAGATATTCACGTATGCTTTTATGAACGTTCCTCACATTTATTTAAATACTTGTTAGTTTGCTAATGTTTCTTATGCTGTTAAGTCTGTGTTATTTGGATGAGTCTTTGATAATATATTTCTATACGTATGTTAATAAAATCTTAATATGGTTGTATGTTTGTAATTTGCTTATTTGTATTGCTCTTCAAAACAACAGTTGGTCTATTTGTATTGGCTGTGATCGGGAATCTATGAGTAAAGTGCTAATGAAAATGTACTAACTGCTTTATTTCCACAGGGAAACTTATAATATTTATATTCGCCTCTTTCTGATAGTTGAAAACGCAACATTATGGTTAAAGTATTTGCTTATTTGGTAGTTACTTTGTTCCATGCCTTTTTATCATTTCATTGCCTGTAATCAAGCGATCCGATATGATTGCATGTTTTTCATCAGCTACATGTTGATAGGCAGTTTATGGTCAATCGATCGGAACACCAAATGATTCCAGCTAAACCGATCATCTCCTCCTCTATCTACTTTACCCGGATGGACATGAAATATATATATTTTGTTTGTTCATAGGTTAATGACCTTAGATTGGCGTACACTTTCCGCAAATTGACCACGGTCAGATATGCTTTATCTCGCAATACAAACAAAATATGATTGGGTTTACGACATAATTGGCAGTGTGTCGTGTATTTGGACGCGGCGTAATTAATTTGGAAAGCATGTTTGGTTGCTAAGTTAATTTTAGAAAAGAGGTACATATTTGATATATTGTACAATGATCCTGCTGATGAATATAACTTCATATGTGTCAGAATGGATACTTTTGATGTTTTCTTTCAAACAGTTTGTCTAAAAAATATACCCGTTCGTATATAATCAACGTCATCTTCATGTGCACACTCTGACGTCCAATATGTATCGGTATTTAGACATAATAAACTAATCACTAAGAGGTAAATGTACATTAACTTATACCTAAATATCTAAAATGTCAACTGATGTTTCTTGTTGTGTTTTTTACGATGAAATTAAACACGAATGTATCTTCAACTCTTAGTTTACATTCCATTGACTTTGAGTACCTGTTGTATCAAGAGTAATAAACAAACGAATAAGAGAAAACACTTCACGTCAAATAAAATAAAACAATTGATTTCTCACAAAAGAAGAAGTAACCTGATCTAGAAC
>ENA-OREC01001041-OREC01001041.1-marine-metagenome-genome-assembly--contig:-NODE-1041-length-13081-cov-4.562519_pt1 | contig 13081 bp, 6 predicted proteins | sample MGYA00248626_ERZ508543 | MGnify/ENA primary metagenome ERZ508543 (study PRJEB26211, sample SAMN05518279) | marine metagenome | isolation source: Puget Sound, Washington, USA | host: Bankia setacea... | reverse complement strand
GGGTGTAATGATGCAATCTGGCCCTAACGGTGTTGGGTCGCTCATGCATCGCCATGTGGTAAGGGACTCCCGGCTGAAAAGTGAGGAGAGCAACGAAGGGGATTTCTCAAGTAAAAGCCAGGAGTTGCCCCAGGTGTTTGTACGTTTGGCTTCGCATCCTGAGCTGACCTTTGCAAATAATTCTGCCGAAGCCAAAGGAGCTGCTGTCGTTTCTCGTTATGCGGAAGGTGCAAAAGGTACTGGGAGCGTATTACAGAAACTGTTTTCAGTTCAGTCTGGTTTGATCGAGCCTTCGCTAGAGCCGGTCAAATTTACTCAGGAAACAACTCGACGAACCCTGCAAGGTATTCCAAGTAAGTTACGCGAGACATTAGAGAAGGTGGCACAGCGTCCGCAGGTCGCTCGGGAAGACATGTTAGATGTGATTGGGCGCTTGGATGGTAATAGCTTGCTGCGTATTACCGGTGCCCATCCCACAGATCAAAAATATCTTGCGATACGCGACAAAGCAATACGTGCTAAAAATGACGCTTTGTTACGTTCGCTTCAACGCGCCTCAGATTTTTTTACCCACTTGCGTACTCAACCCGATGGAATTAAAACACCATTTTACTTGATGCCGTCAGTTTGGCGCCAGCAACGTGTAGGTATTGCTCAAAATGTTATGGACCCGCAAGGCGATAAGATTCACCGTCACTTGATTGTAGGTGAGTCCAGATCTCGTAAAGTTAATCCGAATGATACTGACAGCAAACGTAATCGTTACTTCAAGCTTTCGGTTGTTCAGGCAATGGGCGGTAAAACGGATAAACAATCTCTGGAGGCATCTCTGGAGCAGTTTGATGCATTACTAGAGGACTCCACGGTAGTCAGTGCTCTCGATGCATTGCAGCAGGCAAACACACTGGAAGAAGGTACAAAGATGTCACCTGAGGCGCAGGAAGCTATTGTGGCTGCCGTTGCGCAAGGTGGCGAAGCCATGCACTCCCTAGATGGTTTAGTAAACCTTGCTGCATACCGAGAAGCATTCACAAATGGTACAGAGCTTACTACCAGTATCACCTATGAAGTGGACGGTATGGCGAACGGTCCTGCGTTAGCGAATGTATTGTTGGGAACGGTTAACCCGGATTTGGGTGAACGTTTCGGTATGTATGGTGCTAACCGTCCAACTGATGTGCCTGAGTGGAAGGATTCCCAGAATGCTCTGGACTTTTATGAGCACTCTGCCCAAGGGGTTGATGAAGCAATTGCTCATGCGTTGGCCACTGCTGACTCGAAGGCAAAAATAGAATTGCAGTCCACGCTAGATAATATCTACTTATTCACCGGGCGCTTCGCAGAAGAGGGGAAAGTTACCGGTGATGGCCGTAAGCGTATGAAATCTGCGCTGACTCCTTTAACGTTTGGATCGGGCATATCAAGTGCTCTGGATTCAATGGGTGCAGAGTTTTCTGGATTAGTGATTGATACGCTGGAAAAGCAAATAAATAACAAAGATCTTCAGGGTGTTCAGCAAAGCGTTGCAGCGATGAACGAGCTTCTTCCTCCCCGTGCGCGTGTGCGAAGTCCAAGTTCTTTGGAGGAGGGACACTCGCTGGCATTGACTTCTAGCGTACTAGAGCTGTTGGCGAAACGCTATGCCAGTGAGATGAAGCCATACCTTAAAACGGTTCTGGAGAAAGATTTTTCTGGTTTTATCGACACGCGTAAGGCACTCAATACTGCTGCTAATGGAGCGTTCTACCTTTACGAAACGGCTTACAAGTTCCTTCGTGACAAGAAAATCGAAGAGAAGAAAAAGCTTCAGGAATTACCTTTAGGAGGTAAAAACCAATCAGCCGTTTTACAGGATCTTACTGCCAAGGACGAAGCAGAAATTCGAGAGCAACTAGGTGAGCTGATGCCGTTAGCACATACGCCTTTGTCAAAGATTTCAGATGAGCTTTCAAGTGGTTTACTGTTGAGTAAGGTTGCGCGTAAAACCGACTACTCTGCGGCGTATGCCCAAGAAGTTAAGTTCGCGGGAACAGTACCCACTCAAGATCCTGGAGCACGTAAGCAGGGAACCGCTCGTTTAAATACCCACGCAGTTCGTACAGTGCCCGAAGCCCCTGGTGTAGCGGCAGTTATCATGCTGACTCATGCCACGGATAGTGCCATTGCAGCACTTACTTATGATGTGTTCGATGCATTGCATATCCACGACGCGGAAATGTTTGCCCTGGATGATACGCGTGAGGGCGCGGAGTTGCTGAACAAGGCAACGTTCGAGACTTTGCGTGATTACAGTGTTCCTACTGAGATTGCTAATACTTTGGAGAGAGCCAATCTTGCGTATGACAAGCTGGCTGCGCAGTACGATGGCTTAGGCCCCCTCAAATCTGAAGCAATGGCGAAGGTAGTCGATGGGATGCACTCCGCAGAACAGGAGGCATTCAACGCGTTAGGAGAGGGAGCGGATATTTTCCCACACCTGATTTCGAATACGAAGACAGTGGTGCATCGAGCAAATGCAGGAAAAGTGGAATTCCTGAGGGGTGTTGAGACGATGGGGCAATATGTTCTCCCCGGTGGTTCCTACACCGTTACTCAGGAAGATAAAGCTGCACTTATTACCTCTGAAGAGACTCTTCCCGTAGGAGATGCTGAAGCCAAACAACCGTCAGGATTGGCAACGCCCGTGCCGTTACAGGGTGCTAAAGCGACACCGGCACGTTGGGGGGTATTGGGAACGCCTACGGTTGCGAGTGCGGATTCCTTGGTTAAGTTGTTACGTAGCAAACCAGAGCGCAGCTTTCAGGAGCTGGTGCCTGCATTACTCGCTGAGATTCGTAGCACAGACTACCCGGTGGATGTGCGCCTTAAAAAATTCCAAGAACAGTTGGTTAAGCAATTACAGCGCACGGCTCCTAAGGATCTCAAGATTAGCATGGTGATGCAGGCTACTCCGGTGGACTCGCCTGAGATTGCTGCACAGGTTCAGAAAGCGCGTGCCTGGTACCGGACTGATACTCAGAAGATTTACCTTAAGAGTCCTGAGTTTCAGCACTCGGGTATTACACCGGAAGCGCTCTTACATGAAGTGGTACATGCGGCAACGACCGCTCAGATAGATAGCGCACCTAACTCGCCTGAAGTTAGGGAGCTGTCATCGTTGCTGGAGCAGGCGCGGGAGCATGTGAAAACACATGGTCTTACTGGCTTTAACGGTGCTCTTGAGAACGTTCACGAGTTGGTTGCCTGGGGCATGACCAGCGCGCGTTTCCAAAGGGAAGTATTGGCAAAGATTGCCATGCCTTCAGATGCGCGTTCCCGTGTTAAGAGGAATGGCCTACAGAAGTTCATAGAAACACTTGTGGGTATCTTGTTTCAGGGTTCTCAGAAACAGTGGAAGGAGCGCTACGAGAACGGTATGGGTGTTCTCGTACAGAATGCTTCTCTCCTATTCAGTGAGCCTGCACAGGAAAGCATTCCCGCAGCGGTAGTACACACCATGACAGACTCTGAGCCGTCTACTTACACCACGGAACAGGTGTTCTCCGCCTTGGGAACATCCGGGAACGGTGTTCCTATGAGCGCAGACTTCCAGAAACACTTGAGGAACACTCTATCTAATGTGGTGAGTGTTGCTTACGGGGTGTTCTCGGAAGACCGGGCACCCGCCGAACGGCGTGCCGGTCTATCCGCACAAGATACGTTTCTTAATTCAGTGCAGACAGGTGAAATTCCGTTTACGTCAGAGGCACAGAAACACTTCCAAATGTCAGATCAAGAAGCCTTCGTACTGGACTCGTTAGAAGTTACCCTAAAGGAGTCAATTAACGGATCGCTGCCAGTACGTAAAGAGATGCATCGGCTGTATAAGCAAGTGCGTGACGAACTCAGCCCCTCTGATTTTGTGGAAGGTGATTGGTCACTGGCAGGCGATGACGCAAAGCAATTGGCTGAAGCCCAGTACAACTACTTGTTCAAGACTGCGCAAAATGCTGATGGAACTTCGGATTACCTAACTCGCTTTGCTTCACTGGCTTTAACGCATAAGCCTTTGTTTGATCGTTTAGATAATATTACGTCAACTGAGACTCCCTCTCTGCGAGAGTTGTCGATTACTGAGGCATTAACTGAATTGGTACAGCGTGCTCTACGCACACTTAGCCGAACAATGGCGGGTACCCGTAAATCTCATAACGGTCAGCAGCAATTAACACAGCTCGCTATACGCATGGCCCAAATAGAAGCCAAGCGTAAACGCGGTATTCAGTATAAGCAGTCATCTATAGGAACGCTTATCGATGCAGGTACTCGTAAACTATCTGCCGGCGCACGGCAAAAAGTAGAAAAGTTCGGGCGTCATAAATTCTTTAAAGGAAGTCGCTCAGGTATCGTTAAAGCCCTTGGTTCTGGTTTATCTACTGCTGCAGGTGGACGGGGTAGCGCGCTAGCGGAGAATTTACTACAACTGCGTGATCGACTTAGCGCAGGTAAGCACGATGTATTGACCTCGCTACTAACGGAAACCCTTGGACGTACTGACGCATTAGTAGGGTTGTTTAAGCTACTGAATGTCAGCAATAAAGTAGAGCAAGATCGCCAAGCCGTGAAGGCATCTATAAGCGAGTTAACACAGAAGAGTTTCATCAACCCGCTTAAACGTAAATCCTCTAAAGCCGTGACTCGTGCGTTTATCCGTACAGATGTCAGCTCCCTGTTAGGTCACTTTTCATCAGAGGAAATTGAATCTTTACTAGGTAACCCTAAGAGCCTGCAAGCCGCTATTTCCCGCTACCAAGATATGCTTCCTACCGATAGTAAATGGGAGATGGTCAGTGATGCTAAAGACCTCGGGTACCATATGGCTACGGGCAAGTCGGCTGGGGAGCTACTCAAGCACAACGCTTACCTAATTGCCCACCAGCCAGGAATGAATCGTCAGGTCACTCAGGAGCAGATTAATGCGGATTGGGGCACGCTGGACGTACTGACCACTTTATACTCCTTACGGTACCTAGATGGGAATATACGAAATCGCGCAATACAGGTATTACGTGGCGAGAACCAACGAACGGATGGACTGAACGGTATTACAGAAACTTTAGCTTATCACCAAGCTATCAAAGCAGATGCTCTGAAAAATTTGTTTGATGGTAACCCAACTGCGGTAATGAAAGGCTACGTGAAAGAAACATTCAACCCTCACGTCAGGGTTGTCGTGGCGGATCAAGTAGCGGGGCGCGACCTTGAGCGTGCGGGCTACGTAAAACAGGAAGCTGTAAAAACCGATTCACGTAACCCGGCTGCTACTCAATTCCTCTACGTGTTAAAGCACGGGGGCAATGAGCCGTGGGTATCGGGTAGTTTGAGCCTTTCAGGTAAACGCCATCGGGGTACTGCTGTTCATAGCGGGGAAACTTCTGTCCAACATGACATGCCACTAATGGGTAACAAGCAAAAAACTGAGCGTATCCTGCGGGGTACTCGTATACATCAGGAGCGACGTACTTCGGGGTATGACCCGCGTAAATCGAAAGCGAATCCAAGAGGCGAAAACAAACTAGTACCGATTTATTCTCCTGATATGCGTGTAGTGAACTTCCGGTATCTAATGAGTGATACGCTAAAAGAAAATATTCTGGAGCGTGATGACCGTCTGGAAGTTGTGATGGGTAGCTTGTCTGCGAGCGTCTTCGATAAAGCGAAAAGCGAGCCGTTAAACAACCGTATTGTTGACGCGCTGTATGCAGAGGCAAAGACCGATTTCTTAAACAGCCCGGAGCGGTACATTGAAGTAGGTCCGAACAGCGCGGAGTTAGAGTACCGAGAGGCTTACAAGGTTTTACCTGAAGCCACTAAGTTACATATCCGCAAGGTATGGGGTAGTAATAGTGTGATGGTAAAAAAAGAGGCTGTGGATTTAACTTTCGGTTACCGAAAACTTACTTTAGGTAAGAGTGTTAAAGAATGGCAGGATTACAAATACAAGGAACAGCTATTTAAAGAAGGGCGGATCTCTGCAGAGAATCTTCCAGATGAAGTGGCAGTACCGCAAGCAGTGTTCTCCTATTTCATGGAAAAAATGTTTGGGGATAGAGCGTGGGTGAGGGTTAGCCAAGCGGAAGATGGCTGGAAGGAAGCTGTCAGTATTATTAAGGATATTGTAGTGGTTAAAAATGTGACCACGCTATTAGGTAACGTTAGCTCGAACGTAACCTTACTGGTTGCTCAAGGTGTTCCATTGAAGCGTATGGTGCAAGACCACGTAACAGCGCTAATGGGTCTTATACATTTTCAGCGAGATAACAAAGCCTTGATTCAACTAAACCTTCAAGCGGAGTCCGGCGTTCTTGCATCTGCGGAAGTGAAGCAGCGTCGAGCTGAGTTGGAAGACAGTCTGGCACGCAACCCGGTAAAGCCTTTAATTGACGCTGGGCTATTCCAGACAATTGTGGAGGACGTAAATCAGGTAGATGACCCGTACTCGTACAAGAGCAAATTAACAGAGTACGTCGAAAGCAAGACACAATGGGTACCTGCTCTAGTGAAGGGTACAGCAAAAACAGTTGCCATGAGCCACGATACCCCACTATATCAGTTGCTTAGCAAGGGTACCCAGTTCAGCGACTTCATGGCTAGGTATGCTCTGTACCAGCACTTAACGTTAAGGAAGCGAAATCCAATTTCCCACGACACGGCTTTGCTACGTGCCCAAGATGCGTTCGTAAACTACGATGTACCTACACATAAATGGCTGCAGTTTGCGAATGATATGGGGATTCTTCCTTTCACCAAATACTACTTACGTATTCAAAAGGTGATCTGGCAGATGTACAAAGAGCAGCCTGCTCGGATGCTAGGGCTTGGTCTAATTGAGAGTTTTTTTCCTGCGCTGGATTCAGTTCAGGATGCGGCAATTTGGGAGCGGATAGGGAATAACCCCTTTAGTGCTGGGGCATTGAATTTACCAGAAGCTGTACCTGAACTTGCAACCATGAAAGCAATGGCGTGGATGACTCCGTAAGGAAATGCGTTAACTTAGCGTACGTGGGGTTCAGCTGACGCTCCCCAGAAAACTTGCGGGCGCAAAAGAAACATTATAGGAACGAATATCCCGCCAGACTGGATCAGATATGCGCCATATTTACCCAGCCTCTTTTACATGTATTGGAATAAATATATATCTTAGGTAGTCTAGCGGCTTAACCACTCAGGGAGAGAGAAAATGCCGCCAAAATCCAATAAGAATAGAAAGAGACCGCCACTCGATAATCGTACTCCTTCTCCTCCTGCTCGGCGATTAAGGCGATCTACAAGAGTTGTTGGTGAGTCTTCAGAAGCTAGAATAAGGCGTCAAATTGCTGCCGCCGATGAAGCGACAAGATTGGCGAGAGCGCGCCATCGAGCTATGGCGGAGGAAGCGCGAAGAAACTTTGTCCATACTGATGACGCCACATTACATCGGCTTGATAACGCCGCAGCTGCGGCTCATAGTGCTGTTCGTGCGGGAAATAATCCAAACTATCTCAATCATAGTGCTACAGTAATCGTTCAAATGCGATCGGGCAGATATATTGTCTTTGCTCAGCGGAGTCGTCGCGGTCTTCTCCAAAGAGTGAAAACGGAGTGTAAAAGTAACGATGTACTGGAGGCACCAACATCAGGGGTGTCTGGATTACATGCCGAGATGTGGGCATTGGAGTGGTTAACCGCTAATGGCTACCACCTCGGGGATATTATTCACATTGGGGTAAGTAAAAAAATCTGTGGTCCTTGCGCAAAATGGTTACGAGATTCCGGTGTTAAATTTACCGAGATCCATCAGACTTTTGAGCCTACAAGACAGTGGTGCAAGCCGGACATTACTCAGACGCGCCGGGAACCCGAAGAGGATGACGATGATGAAAGCGGAGGAGGATTTGGTGGGGGTGATCCAATACCCGCTAGTATTGCTGTGAGTTAGTGTTTGCGTTAATAAAATTGTATAAAATAAGCCCTCTAAATTAAGGGGGCTTTTCTTTTTTAGTACAGTTGTCCAGGCCTTCTTTGATCCCTCCAACAATGAGCACCAAAATGATGACGCCTATCCAAACGTAAGGGGCAATATAGGAAACTAGCAGTATTATCAGTACGGCAATCGTACCGATAATACCTCCCGCCCAAGATAATACCCACTTTAGTAAATTCCAGAGGCGGTACATACGTTAGCCGAAGAGGCTTTCGTCTTCCTCCTTCTTCTTTGGAACAGCGTCGTCGGGAGAGTCATTTACAGCATCCTCAACAGGGGCCGACTTCTTATCGACAGGTTTTGTCTCCGCTTTCGGCTTTTCGGTTTTGGCTTTCTTAGCCGTCGAGGCGGGTTGGGTATTTGTAGCACTCTCTGTGGAACTGGAGGTAGTAACTTCTACTGAGTGAAGCTGACCGATTTCAACATCAGTTTCGATGCCATTACTACGAGTGGCAGTAAAGTTGATGGTATCTACCTTACCGCTAAATCCCATAGTGCGGACGTAATCCTTAACGGCGGTTTCGAGTTCTTCTTGATTCAATTGGATTTTCATTCAATATTTCCTTCGGTTAACAATGTGATGTTTAAGGTTCGAGCGGCGTAATGAGCGATCATCAATGCATCTGACCGTCCATCCAGTAGGCCGCCTTTAGGGCCGTGTATTTCTGCAGATGGATAGAGACGTTTCGCGATTGCAGCGACTTCAGTTTTTATAAAAGATTTACGCTTGCTTGCGTTCTCGCTACCCGTAAGTCGTTTAGGAACTACTAAGCCGACATACTTTTGCCACGCTTTAGGGCGTACTTTATCTACCGGTATTTCTGCAATTTCTGGAATAATGTTTACACGTTCAACATTACTACCAAAAGCAAAGGTTGCTTTGGCTGCCGAGCCTGCAATGGCCCCTACATTTTCAATCATGCACACAGCAAGGTTGTATTCGTTGGCTATGCGGCGTAACCAAAGATAGAGTTCTCTGGCGGGTAACGTGGTAGGTTTGAACGCGGTTTGACGTGTTTCCGGGCATATAAGGCAAAATGCCCCTTTAACTCCGGGATCGACACCAATAATGGCGATCTTTTTTGACATAACTATATCCGGGGAGACTCACTGCAAGGTCCGTACTGCAGTGAGAAGCATCAACCATTTAACATCCCTGTTATGTCAGTGGTGGAGGGAAATTAGCCGAACAAAGAGCCGGTAGGTTTTGCAGTGGCAATTGAAGTAACGGGGGCGCCGGCTGTCCCGCTTTTGGCAGCACCTTTGGCGCGGTTACGTACCTGACCTTCCCACTTGGCTTTCCAAGTATTGAAGAAGGCGGCTTCGGAAGCATTGGCCAAAATTTCCGCCTGGGTCATCTTGTCCTTGGCGCGGAAGAATTTGTCTATCTCATTTACTTCCTTTGTTTCTCCTGAAGGTACGTAGCTACCATCAGCACCTTTCACGTTTTTGTCTACAACCTGCTTCTGTACTGCGGTGTAGATGGGCTGGCCAAGTAGTTCAACCAGTACTTCTTTTTCTGCCGGTACTTCGGCCTGCGCGTCAAAGTCGTAAACCTTAATAATACGGTTTTCTGGTGCGAGCTGTGACAGTGGTTTGCCGACTGAAAGTAGCGCCAAAGCGTCGATCATGACGTAACCGGGCAACAGGTTCTTTTTCCCGTCTTTGACGTAGTAGTGCAGGTTACCCTTGGCATCACCACCCGTAACGTAGACCGATTGGCGTAACAAACGCTCATCAGCACCTTTTAGCGTAAGGTGAATACCCAGTGCACCGGAATCGGATTTTTGCATGTAGGCCATTTCTACCGTGGTTTGGTAAATATCTGAATCCCAAGGGCCAGAGCTACCAACGGAATCTGTACCGGCATTCATTGTTTCGTCAACAGTAAGTTGTGCTAGTGCATTCATAAATAAATCCTCATGGATTAATAGTAGTGACGTAAATTACGCCGTTATTTGATTTTGGGGTGCGAAAAGGGGAGGTCTCCCTTTAAGCGGCGACAGCTCCAGTACCGTAGTAATCGCGAAGACGTTGGAATACCTGGTTTAAGTCGTTGTCGATGTACAGTTCATCACGGCTCCATAGCCCCATAGCTGATCGCATCTTTTCACCGATGGTGTTCTTCGTGACTCGGGTTACAAAGACATGCTTAAAGCCGTCTTCTTCCTCTTCGGGGGTGATGTGAAGAAGTGCATTCGAGTGCCCCTCCAGAACATTAATCGGAACCTGAGCGGTTCCTAAAATTGTCGTGAAGTCTGCCTCTACGCCAGTTTTCCCTACAGACCCTTTAATGGGTACGCGGGTTTCCATTCGCATAGCTTGCTCGTTCAGTTCCGAAGAGGCGTGAGCCAGTATCGCGTAGTCCTTACTGCCTGCTTTGATGGTATGAATCAGTTCTTTGTAGAACGTGGCGTAATTACCCCACGCCTGCTGTGTGTTCGCTGAGTTCGTCACGTACTGGCGTTCGTACATCGCCATGAGAAATGTCAACGTATCCAATACAGCGCCTTCGACCTGTGGCGCTGCCTCAATCTCAGTAATGAAACTGAGTACAGAGGCGGCGTCTGCTACCTCTACGCTTTTAAGAAAGTTATCTTTAAACGGTAACTCTTTCAGATCCGTGTTCAGGTACACCATTTTGTTTTGATTGTGTAGATTCATTAATGAGGTGGACTTCCCTGTGTTTGGGCCTCCCATGATGAGCACGATATTTTTGTTATTCGCCATAACAAAGGTTCCTAATTAAGGTTTGCATTTAGGGGCCGAATGGCCCCAGTAATTATTTTTGTGAGAGCTTCTTTCCCACTGTGACCATGACGGTCCCAAGCAACTCGGCTTCTGTTAGCTTGTCTATCATCTTTTCATTGAGTGAGGAAACACGGCTGCGTACGCCTTCGAAATCAAAGCCAGCGTCCACAAGCACCAATGCGTAACGTAATAACTGGTTGTTGCGATTGCCTTCGCCGGAGCTGTTGATCACCCACCGCTCTAGGTTGTCCATTTCCTGTTGGTCTTTCAGGAGTTCTTTACGTTCTGCGTCCTTTGCGGTTTGAGGTATAAATGGCAAAACATCAAAGAGTTCTCCGTCCTGGTACTCGTAGGCACCGTTATGGGATAGCCACTTGCGAGCACGTTGTCCCGTCTGGGAATCGACCTCAAAGGGTATGCTCTCAAACAGATTTTTCATGAATTGTTTGAAGTCATGGAGTTCGAGCTTTAACGTGTAGTTCGTTGGGAGGATGATACGGAAGCGGGGGTTTTCGTTTGTGTGTCTCTTAGTTGTGTAGAAGAGTGCTTTATAATTTTCTAGCAACAACTTTGCGGTAGAGAGGTTGATGCCGTGGTCTACATCGAGAACTACCATATTGAATCCAGGTATACAGCTTTCGTCCTGACGATGCCCATTCTGTACATGGTGGTTTACCCAATGCAGTCCCGCGTTTTGGGTAAGTAAGTGCAGCTTGTCCCAGGGGGCCAACTCGTTACGATAACCCTGTGCAATATCCTGACTGTAACTGACTACCAATTTGTCTAGCTCGGTAGGTTGAAGGGCTTCTCCCTGCAGAAACTCAACACTATTTGTAAACTGCTTTTTGATGATAATGTTGTTCTGGTAGCCATATGCAGTCGCTAGCGCCAGCATGTCGTTACGCTGGTTGGACGACTTGGGGTAATAAGCCAGGTCTTCTACCAGATCTGCATGGGTCACCTTACGTCCCACATCGGCTAAATACTTCGCCAGCTTTACGTGGGGCCGCTCTCGGTGGAGTAACTCTAAAAAGGCATTACCCGAATCCTCAACCAGCTTAATTGCGTAATACGCATGGTCTTCTGTTACGACAGGGGAACCATCGACAAAAGCATATGCGCCCGCTAGCTTTGCAGCCTTTGAATGGCGATGTGAAAGTTCGGCTTTACGTAGGTCTGCGTGCTCGGGTAAATCAGAGGCACGCGCTTCGCAATCCAATTGGTATTCAATGAAAAGCAGGGATACTTCACGGGATACGGTAAGTTTACGGTGAGCATTTACCGGGTCCGCCAACGCAGCCAACTGACGTGACAAGCCATCAATGAACTGGCTTGACTGCTTATTAATACGTAAATCCAATACAGCTTCGGCAGTTCGATTGGAAGGTCGCTGCTGAGTCCGTTCAAACCCAAAAAGGCTACGACGGGCATAACCCGTTTCGAGCATGGAGTACAGTTCTTCTTCGGCACGTCCACCATCCATTAGTTTGGCTTGTGTACCGAAAAGCATCATGTTGGTTGGTGTGCACCCGTCAAGATGCTCATTACGTCGGTTTTCGGCTGTATTTTTTCGAAGGCTATTCTTAATACGTCCTGCGTCATACAGTTCCAGAAAAGCAGTTAGAGCTTCAACCTCCCCGGTGAGGTTCGAACCAATCTCGTCAACCTGAAAGTTGATTGAACCTGAGTTCGCCATTAATAATTTATGCCGGAATTGCTTTATAGCAGAGCCGGTTGCAGAGCTGAAAACGGTTTCCATCGAACCGTTATCATCAAATTCCTTACGGGCACGTTCCAGCTCCTCGTCAGGATCTGTACCTTTAATTTGTGCACGGGTATTCGCGATTACTGGTAAGTTTTGCTCGGCTAGGGTGGGGAAGGTATGTGCAATAAACTGGCTGGTGAACGCCTTAATGACTTCTTCTTCGATGATGTTAGTTGAATAGCCTTTACCAAAACCTGATGGTGCTAGGTTAATAGCGTAGGAGTTCACTGGAATATTCCCGCGATCTTGAGTGGCTACCTGACAGCGCATCATTGCAGCGACGACCGCGAAATAATACGCAACGTGTACTCGAAAAAAGTGAGGGCTGTTGTTCTGCACCCGGTCACATATGACTTTCACCAACTGCTCCGTAGTCGGGTGATACGACATTTCATTGAAGGGTTTCATTGGTTTCTCCTAATCAAAGTTCTAGGTCTCCCGTAGCGAGCAGCTCATCCTTCTGAGTACACAGGGCAAATCCGGCGCAGTAACGACAAGCCACCGCTCTCCCTGGAATTTCGACAACAACCCCCACGTTGCCGTCTGCAGCCTTCCGGGCATGG
>ENA-OREC01001040-OREC01001040.1-marine-metagenome-genome-assembly--contig:-NODE-1040-length-13081-cov-12.816672_pt1 | contig 13081 bp, 8 predicted proteins | sample MGYA00248626_ERZ508543 | MGnify/ENA primary metagenome ERZ508543 (study PRJEB26211, sample SAMN05518279) | marine metagenome | isolation source: Puget Sound, Washington, USA | host: Bankia setacea... | reverse complement strand
ATGTTGTGTTGAGGGCCTTATGGAAGATAGATGTACATCTAATAAGCACTCTCGTTAATTAAAGTCTTTATTATTATTATTATTATTATTAAACACAATAAAATAGGGGTATGACTTATCGAGCACACATGTTATTGAGTTGACACACGTAAATAAACGTGTCATGGCAAACCCGGTAAACTACATATTTATATAACGTTGGTATAATGAAAGGTTCATTTGATGATGCGTTTTCACTTTATTGTGATCTCAATTGGCAGAAAGTTTCAACAGAAAACATACATGCTGTTATAATGCGTGAACGCTAAACCCGTACGTATTAATGTTGGTATTTTGTTACCTCCGTAGATATATGTATATTACTGCTTATTTTAAATGTACATAGTAAATACCGTTATCGCACGTGCAGTAATCAGGTTGATGCCATCGTTGCCAATGCAACGTATAAAAAGCGACAGACACCCTGGGCAAGTGATTGTCCAAGAAAAGAAACCAACCATTGACAAATCATTGCCAATTATATTGTTGCGGGTACACTACGTGGGTGGTGATAATAAACAGTTATGTTTAGAATAACGTGCTGTTCCAACTACTATTGATGACAAATCAGCTGAGTGACTCTCTCAACCCAACCAAATATCGCTGACATAAACTCAAGAATAGTGTTCTATATGTGGATAACCGTTTATATGATATATTACAACCAACTGATGTATGTACATAACATTCATGTTGGTAAACTGTCGAGTGATCAATGCGTAGACCTATCGTTTTGACACGTTGGTGCGGACCCAAATGTGTATGCATCCGAAGGCCAATGTGTGAATATAGTACTAATGTTCAAAAAGTGAATATGGTTGATTATCTAATTTAACACAAAAGTACACTTGCATGTGGGTATATCAAACTTACTAAAACAATGTTAAACAAACTATTTAGTTTTATAAAAGAATGTTGACAATATAAACAAATACACTTCAAATATATCATCACATACATACTTCTAAAGATTATACTGTAAGAGTAAAACTAGTCCATGGGGTTCATGATTGAGAGACAACATTGTGAAGGAAACACTAGATATGAACTTATTTGAAAAACGTAAAACATAACAATGCAGATGTATCACAAACATATATCTGGAAGAGCTATGCAAGGTAGTGAGTTCAGCACATGCTACGGCACAATAGCGCTCGCATGTGCTTAACTGCAGTACGCCGCACGGAGGTGATATGTTAGACCGCAACTATAACGTATGTAGCTGTGGAAGCCAATAAAAACATAAGGACATACACCCAGAAGTCTTATGTGTGAATACAGAGTTTATGAAAGTGTATGAGCGAGCGTGTCATGGAGACTGACCCCTCGACACCTATTGGTTAATTTATTTCAGAACGTATGGTTATGGAAGATAGAGGTGTGACAATATTTAAGCTGTTAAGTTTATGCATGCATCCACTTTCAACGTGCTACACGAAAGTGTTCAAGCTAGGCGGATATTCCTTCCGAAGTTATGCATTTATACAGCACGGGAGGTCTGACTTGCTATTGGAGAACTTGTGGTCATGAGTGATGTATTGTAAAATATCTAAGGTAGACTCAAACTGATTAGAATAATATACATATACATATTTAATTAATCATAGTTAAATTGGGTTCATCGTCAGACTTTATAGTGACTACATTTAGCATAACATAACATAACATTCATTTAGCAACAAAACATATTCCTACTGTCAGGTCAAGATTAGCAACCTATACACGCATGAAACGGCAGTCATACGGTTTAAATCGGTTACATGGCACGATGACGGATCTTCAAGACATAAACTCGTATGCTACGTTCCGCAAAGTGAGCATGCCGTCTTACCTTTATTTATACTACGGAACCTAAACACTCATGTTAAGTGTCTGACTGGATCAACAGCTTTATATGCCGCCATTTAAGTGTGATTTTTGTGAATACAGTTCACTATTCAACTATTCAACGTGAATGGTAGCGCTGTCTTATTTCGATAGCACTACTGTCCCAGATCTTGACTTTAATGTTGCTGAATGTATTTCCATTTCACTAAGGTTCGACAGCTTTGATTCAACACGCAAACTTTGTAGAAAACTGCCTCTTGTGCCAGGTCTGGAGGACGCTGTTCCGAGTTTGTTAGGAGTAATGCCTTGACTTGGGGTAACGCTTGACCGCCTGTGGGTAGTTAATCTACTTATATCCCCATTGTTAAGTCCCCTGCTCTGCATCGCACTAGTCAAAGACATCATACTTCTGCCTGACGTAGCTGTTAAGAGTCTGGAAGGTGCTTGTCGCTCGTTCAAAGTATGTGCATTAGATGTGAGAAGCCGATTGTTAGTTTTGGCAGTAAGTAGCCTTGTTAGACGGCCGTCTTGTCGGGAAGGTACTGATAAAGGTGTCAACGTTCCTATAGATTCCATGTCTTCTGGAATTGTACTAGAAGTAACACTATGTAGTTGAGATTTATTGAGGGACTCGGCCTGAGAATGTCTTCGAACGGACACATTATACACCTGCTCGATTTCTGGAGAGGCTGTATGTGTTAATATTTGAACTTTACCAGATGTTGACCTAATAATGTTTTCTACTTGGTCAACTGCTTGCATTGTAATACTGCTGCCAGTTCGGCTAGTTGTTGGATCTTTCTTGTTAACAATTTGGTTTGTACCAGGTTTAACAGAACCGGCTCGAGGCAATGCGTGTTTTCCAGCTACATCAGATTGACGCTGTAGCGTAGACTCTATTTGTTTATTCTTTTCGCTTATATGAGATACCATATGTTGTACCTTAAATAAAATGTAAACATGTTAACAGTTTGAAAACACACCTTGCACTATTGGTACAGTTTAAAACATTCATTACCACTCATACGAACTGTCATTGAAGTATACACTATTTCAGTAGATAATATTTACAACAGTATATGCTTTATTTGCCGCTTATTGGTTCATTACTTTCCCATGTTTATCTTTGACACAATGTTCACGAAATTATTTGTCTTTGATATGTGGTTGTATTGTGTATGACGATCAACATGTTTCACGGTGTCAAGTTAATTATTTGACTTGACTGTGTACTGTCTTTGTTCTTATATGAATCCAAACTAAGGTAAAGCGTGTATTAATAGGATCCTTGGGAGGTTAACAGTTTTCCCTAAGACTGAACTAGTACAATTCAGTTTGTACACTAAACCAGTAATATACAATCAGTTCCACATACCCATCTAAAGTAAGCAGCAGCCGTGTTGTCAAGTTTACGGATATCATCTTCGGTGTACATCCCAATTAAGCTTTGGACCTTGGCAACCACATCTGGTCCAACTAATGGCATTTCGTGTGTTGGTTCTATCTGTAGCTCCATATACTTTTCTAGTCGCGCCATTTCTACGAGAGTTGCTACCTGGTCTTTCAACAGGCGCCTCACATTCTTCCAATCCTGATAATACAGTGTAAGACGTACACGTTTATCACGCGTGTTTTTAAACTATTTAAATGTTTGTGAACAATGTGTTCCAACGATCATGACATATGCTTTATCAGGTATATTCATCATACTTATACTAAATAATAAAAGTATAGTATCGTGTATATTTTCTTGATAGTGACATATACTAGTGACATATTGCCCGTAAATTAGAAGTGGGGTAAGAAGCCATCGATTTCATATTAAACGACTTTATAAATCGAGTGTTTACGAACTAATTTTGCGAAAGAATGTTTGCATAGTCATCCTAACTAATATTGTACTCATGGACAGATGTGATAATCAGGGGCGGTTTCCATTGAATTAATCGATAAGTACTGAATGAAGATGTGGGTGCAGGTATGCGCATGGGTTAAACTAATCGAGAACAACATCAGTTTATAGGAATTTGAGACAAACACATTTGAACACATACTGTAATACTGAAGTAAATTACCGCTAGTGAGACCTTCCGGGGACCGACAAAGCATGGTACAAATAGCGAGTTGGTCGTAATAACTGATCTTTCTTAGTGTTAAGTGGTCTTTATCCAGAACATTATTATATGGAAGAGGCAAGTCTTACTTTTAGGAATGATTCATCTACTCCCAGAATCATGTACATTGCAGTTAAAACAAGTTTGAGCTCTAGCTTTGGTGTTCTCAGTTGGCTCAGTTCAACAAGGGAAAGACGGTCGATATCCGGCACCTCTGCAATCCAACCGCCCTCGTTCAGCTGCATGATAAACTTGAGATGGGCTTCTACACGTCTTATATCTTTATCTATAAACATATAAATACACATATAAAGCTGTTGTGTATTTTGTGTCTGTATGTGTCTCAATCAACTACATGTGTCACCTAAAACGTACTGCTTATTTTATTGCGCACGATTTATTTGTCAAGATCCACTATTCTATTAAAATACATGTACTACTTGCGTTGGGCCTGGTGTACACACTTCCCATTGTTGACAATCTATGATAGCGGAAAAATACCGTTAGAAAAAGCCCTAAACACATAACAATGGCTGTGTTTGTTGTGTTTGCCATCAATCAGCGACGTCTTATAATTTTAACCAGTGGTTCTGATTCTGGCGCTGTGGCTTTGTGGCAAACGAAGAGGTAGAACGAAGATCAACAAGCAAGGTGTTAAGTTAACTTATAGTTGAATCTGAATACTGTGTTACAATGGCCAATCAAAGGCAATTTAGTGTTAATACCAATACGGTTTAAGTATGTTTTATAATGAATTATATACCTAGTAAGACATCGAGATTGGCTTTTCTGGTTCGGTAGAGGGCGTGTTCAGCAACATCTATTCGGTGAACCATCATGGCAACGTAAAGTTCTGGAAGGTCAAATTGAAGCGTAGGATAGTGTGTAATTGCGTACTTCAGCACTTTGCAGGAGTGTTGTTAAAACCTACTCAGAAAACTGATATTCAGCACTGATTTATCTCTACGATAAACAAAATACGCCCAATGCTATGTAATCAACTAAAAGGGAGAGTTGTTTCACGTTATATAAATGAGGAAGTACCGACTCAGTTAAATTTATTTAACAAACGCGTTAATGACAAATCAATAACAACGTTGTAATCTAGAGTGATTATCATCTTTTTGTAACATGGCATATCGATCTTCAAAGTGGCGTGTTTTGTTAAACGGAAGTATATACAATTACCATTTTTACATTCCAGGAACTCGAGTCTGTTTTGAGCACCAATCACCTCCGGGTCGTTGTTTGGAAGTTCATACATATGGCATGCGTTGAGGGCCTCTGTAAGTGCTTTGGAGTCGAAGGTCGTCATCGCATCATTTACCATCCGTCTAGCTTTGCGCTTGTAGAATGTCTTGATTAAAGAAAACATGTATTTGACTAAAGCACTGCTAATGTGACCATCCTTTAGACCAACAACAAACGACATTAATAAAGATGTGCAACTACAATGAAAGGATATGCTTGGTACCGGACACACTACGTCTCAACAGCGCTATGGTCTTAAATATTGGTATAACTAATGCCATAAAAATACCGTTAGAAGCACTGTTTGTGCTCATTGAGATATTTAGAATATATACAGTGAGATTCAGGCGTCTAATACATACACTGTTTAGTAAATAATTATTTGACTTTGATTAAATATGTATACCACATCAGGTACATTAAACTGAACAAATATAAACGTGCGAACTTAAGACGAATTTAAACATTTACTAAATAAACACATATAGCGAACATTTGTTGTATTCTTATGTAATGTACAATATAAATTATACTCTCTATAGGCACTGTATATTATCAGTCGGAGTTTATATTGTAAACAAACTTTGAGCAACTGTACCTCAAATGGTTTATCAATTCTGGTATGTACTATGTAGTTGCATGCATTGTAGAGTCGGTTACGTTCCCGTACATCTATTCGCAAAGCATATTCACCGAAGCCAGGATACCTCAATTCGGTCTTCAGCACATAAAAACCTTGTTCAGCTGAAATGTCGATCGTTACAAAATCACACAATGTTTCCATATTCTTATCTACATGTTCCAGAACAACTAGAGCGTCTATTGGTTGTCTGACAACGAAGGATATAACCTCTACCGATTCAACTGTTACATGAACAACACTGTCTATATGAGAAGGCACAAAGAGTCCAAGTTCACTGGTGGTTGGACCTGGACCCCAACCTAACACACCGGGATCAAACGGAAGTGGATCAACTTGCGGTAACACCTTCTTACAATTCAGACGTACGTCCAGTATCCAAGGTGGTTTGTTGCCATAGTATGAATACTTTCCTCCAAATAATCGTAACTTGAACACTCCAACCTGATGAAATCGAATTTCAAATGTTACTTTCGCGTCTTCTCTTCTCACGCAAACATATCTACGACCCCTATCTTCTTCGCACTCGTTGGTATGATCAGCAGGTTCTTTATCAGTAGTTTCATCTTCAATGTGATTTTGTTCTTCTTCGGAAATTTCTTTCTCAATCTTGAGACTTAATTCATAAGCAAATACTAAGTCAGCATTATCATCGTGTTGAAAACCAATTGAAATGTTAATTGGATCACCGGTGTCAGAGGTTAGAACGCATTTGTCGTCACTAAGTAGCTTAAAACCGTTCTGGAAAAATGTTGGTCTAAGGTAAGACTTAGCCATGAATTCCTCTTTGGTAATGGATTGAGAGAGTAATTGCCACTTTTCGTCGTCGGGGAAGTTTCTATGAATGAATTCCTCTGGTTTTGTAAAAATGAAGTAGTGATTGTAGGCTGGAACATCTCGACCAGTGTTTGCCGTGCTGAGTTCACGATGCAAACGCCCTTCTTTCTCTATCTTCATCCATCCCGGTATCTGTCGTCTGGCCAAACCTCTACACACCCACAGTGGATGAACCTAAAACCCAGTTTAACACAATGTTTAATTGCAGTATGACAGCAAATAATGGTACTTTAAAGATTTATCAACATGGTTCATTTAGTTTCAATGCAGACTGTCAAACTTTTATGGCTGATTTATTCTTCGACATAATCTTATATGTACACTTATTTATGTATTTGGCTTTTGGCAGTACCTTGAACGCTAGCGATATTGTTATTTGGGTGGTACAGCATAATAACTTTAAACATAATACAAACGAGGGTTTTTATGTGACATATACCAGTTGCCAAGTGTCATCCAGTAGAACAGCATTCCATGTGTTGTGTAAGACCTCTTTATCCTCACACCCAACCTCGTAGTTTGACCCCCTGGACATCCCACTGACTATCGCACACTTAATGTTCGCCGCCCTGAGAAGGTCATGACAGAGAATACGAACATGTGTTGATTACTAACCAACACAATATATAGACATGAAATTACTTATGTGAGCAGGCAATATGGAATAATTTTAAAAGAAGACGAAGTGATTTATGGAATGTGGTCGGGCTGACTGTAGATAGGCATCCTTGCAAAGAAGAAGATATAGATTATGCTACAGAAGAAGAAAAAGACGAAAAGTAAGAAAAAATGAAAATAATACTATCAATATCTAGTGGTTTTAATATCAGAGCTTTATGGACATGATATCGAATGCATGATTTTCCAAAATACCTGCAGAGAAGAGCAAAGAAGACCGGGTATGTTCCTTGACCGTTTTGTATAAGATACATGTATCCATTTGGTGAGTCTGATGACGGGCTAGACGGTGAGAACTTGATATGTCCAATGTTCTGTTTACTGATCCATGAAAGAATGACCCTAACCTTCAGTTTGTCAGTTTGTACTTGACCGACCAAGTCCTCTATCAGACTTTCGTAAGTCTCCGCCCGGTGGGTTATGTGCTACAATGTACCACACGTACTCAATGAAACAACAGCATGTTATAAATAACCTAAATTGTATCATAAGCAGACAGTATACAAGTAACGACTCTCATTGTGCAAACCTTTCCAAGGAATAGCAACAGTGGTACGTATAGTCGACACGGTAAAGTATAACATTTGTATTCGTGTGTTACATAACTGTGATTAATTCTACTACAGCTCTCAGCGACATAAAACACAGCAAAGCAGACATAAGTCGTATTCCCAAAGAAACACGTGACCTTACAACAAACTAGGTGAAATCAAATAAATCAAATACTGCTGTATTACCTTTTCTGAAAGTTCGTCAGCAAGCATGTCTTCAATGTCTTGGTATTCATTTGAGGAGATCCCTTTTCCTTGGAATTGAAAGTTGCGAACCTGCCCCCTTTCTGGTTTCATTCCTCTTGCAGGAGTTGTGGCTCTCGAATATTGATGTGATTGGTAAAGTTCTCTAGTTGCCAGCATATCGTGCCTTTTCGATATGGTCTGTGAAACGCTGGCGGCTCCCTGGCGACTAATACTTGACATTCGAGAAGATAATGCGTTTGGGAGGGAATGTGTTACAGTAATCTGCTTTGGTTTTGTGTCTGATGCGACCACTGTATTAAGCTGATTAAACCGAGCTTTGTCGTGGAATTCCATGTCTAGAAAATCTATATCTGAACGCTTTTTTAGGAATTTCTGGAAACTCGCCCCAACCGGAACTACTTGCATCTGTATTTCTGAATGTTGCGTTAGCCTGTCTGTTCTATCCGTGTCAATCCTACCTAACGATGCCAGTGAGCGATGTGTGTCTAGTGACGAACTGGAGCGGCGCTGTTTACTCTGATGTTTAGGTTCGGGATAATCATGTTCCTCTTTTGAGACACCAAGCTGCAAATATGTTATACACCCTACGTCTATTAACCATACATCTATAAACGTATATGTCAGTAATTTGTTTTGCAGAAGCAGTGTTATACAAGTAGTATATACCTTATATATACTAACGATGTAGTAAATAACACACGGTACATGTACGGTGCTTTTCTTAGCTGTTAAGTGTGGGAAAGGTAAACAATTCCTAGCATGACTACATTTACAAATATGGCAAAACAAAAGTCCCTTACTGACAGAATATAAGAGCAGATCTGTTTGCATTGTCCAATCAAGTATTATTATTAAAACAAGGTGTTGATGTGCATTGGTAAAGGTCTACCCACGTACGCTAAAACACGTTGGTGTATATCATATAGTTTAAAATGGTGCTCCTAAATTTACTCAAATCGCAAAAAAAAATCACTATATAAAACCAATTGTTATCGGGTTGTATTTGTTTACACAACACTCACCATATCCACGTTGTTGTTCAAAGCATCCTCGTCCTCCTCCTCGATGTTGTCAGTTATGACTGTATCATCTGTCACCACAACCCTCGTAGGGGGCTTGGATTTACCCTGACCCATCTCAAATGTTGTTGTTTTTCTCTAAAATCATACATCGCTTTAATATCATTTCTTAGCTGTAAACGATTACATTTTTACACAAAGAGAACACACTTTTCATACAAAAAGCAAGGTGAATTTGCAGTTAATTGAACGAATAAGAAAAAATCAACACAAAATTATAGTGTCCTTGTTGTTAAAGTATGTATACGTTTAAGGCACACACCCTATACGGTATACAGTATACTCTTACCTAGTACGTAACGAGGTTTATTACATTTCTAGATGGATAATATTCATTATATTTAACACTATATTTCATTCACATTCCTAAAGCACTGTTAGTATACATTTAAACTGCTACAATCCACCGAGCTAATTGAATATAAAGACACAAATGATCGATGTGTTAGTCTGTTAACGTTTCTTTTGTTGCGATAAAACAATGATTGGGAATAGTCACACATAGGCGTTTGATTTAAATAGTCGAAAAGACAATAGTACCATTGTATCACAATATAGCAACTCGTCATTCATTAGTTTATACCAGTCATGATTTCAACAGTGGATAAAAGACAAAAGACGACGTTTGGTGTACAGGATACTCTAGCTCAGGTTATATTATACTCTTCACCGGTTCACATTCATAGTTTCAGTATGCTTAATGTAATAAAAAATATATTTATATTACTTAAAAAGACATATAGACTGTCATTAGACACAACTTACATTTTACACTGTCGTGTACAGTAAATATGGATAAAACATGTGTTAGTGATATAAAGGGAGAACAATTCAAACTAGTCATATAGTTGGTGTTTATGGATTACCCCCCTTTTAAAATGTAAGTTTGTAAATCTGCAGTTAACGAACTTAAAATTGAATCGTACGTTTATTTGTATCGTGAACAAACGTTCAGTGTTTCAAATGTAAACTAATTATGTTAACCTAAATGAAGTCATCACATAAACGTGTTCATGCGTTACATGAAATTGTCGCGACGCGTTTTCTTTTCCTAGTGTACATGTTTCTTGAATGTGCCATGTCATTTATCTACATGTACACCTCTGTTCTACAACGTCCGCCGACCATCTGTATGTTGGTGTTAATGAGTATCTGCATATATGTACCATGTGAATGACACATTCATGGTTCTTCGAGGCATGAACGTCATTGCTCAGTTTTCACCTCTGTGAATAATATATACACCTTGTATGTGTGTCTGCTTCCTGGTGCGATCCTAAGTGAGAGGCGATGGGTTTGGGCGTCTTACTCGTTATTGGTCAGCTGTGAGTTCAAATCCCATCAACGGCTCACGTAAGTACATTGAGCCCGAAACTTAACCCATATTGCTTAGTACTGGTTGGTTCCAGGAGCGGGATCGAGCATGATTGACATAAGCGAAAGTGTTTGTGTATATTGAACTGTAATAAATAAGCATAAACTAACGCTAAGCATATACGTAATAAAGGTATCAATCATTTTAACAATTTAACAATGCATTCATATGTTTAATATGTTTAGCATGCACCAGTGTTTCTGTGAATATAGTTACTGCATCGTTTTGGTGTATGATACTTTCAAATTCCGCTAAAACAATTAGATAGAAGATGATTATGATATACATCAGTACTATGTCTAACTATTTGTCACCGAGTCGCTTTGTCACCAGTGAAAGTATAGTTTGTGGGCAACACACAACGGAGAGAATTTGATTAGTTACTAACAAATAAAGTTATTCCAGTTATTGCTTTTAACCATACACGTGTTTATTTAATGTTCTGTTTGTTTACGTTTACTCAAACTAGTGTTATATCTCTTTTTATTTCACAGAACTAAGTCCCATACACTGCCGTTAAGTATATAATAAAAACAATAGTTCAGAGGCATATATTCAACTTTCAAAGAGTATCAAGCACCATCAGAAATTATAGGGCCTCTTAAATATTTCAACAGTGTATCAACCAAATAGATTGTATTATCAGATAATGGAAAACTATCATGCGATCAGCACTTTTTGTCTCATTATACCATTCTATAGTGTCTATAACGAGTCATCTAAATAAGCCCTTATTACACCGTATTCATTCTATTAGTGATTAAGTCCAGCGGTGTGGTTTAATGCTGTAATAAATAGCAATTATACTTTCTCATCTATAATGAATATATAGTATACACTAATACTCTGGGCTTTTTCTAGGACCCATCAGCCAATAAAAAGTAAATACGTGTACGTACGTGTTGTGTTAAACGTTTATTGGAGTAAAATAGATACGGTAAAAAAGTTCTTGAACTAGTTGTAATACATGTGCTTTTTGCAACGTGGCCTTTTACACAAATACAAAGAATTCATAGTTTGGTTGTGATGGAATCCCTTTGAATCATTTATATCGCCCTACACTACGTTACTTTCCTCAACAAACTAAGATACAGGTCCTTACGGGTACAACGTAACAATTTACCTTAAGTTTATCTTAAACAATTTCCTAATCTTATATTGCGAAAGTGGACTCCGAGCAAAAATTACGGAGTAATTGTGTGCGGAGTAATTGTGGTTTTAATCACCGTTATTGAAATAATGATGATGTATTCCTCCCATGTGACAAGATGCACCCACGGGATATAAACTTCTAACTCACCGTGCTTAAACATTTGAACGCAACGACCTACGGCAGGACAAAGCTCTTTCACGTATCGTGGAATATCAGTTAGCCACTAATACAGATGGACAAGCAATACGTTGTTGGAGTGCTCTGAAGCTACACTACCATCTGCTACACATTTGCTTCTAAAAGTAGGTCAGCTTGATATATAGTGTTCATTGTTTTAGCACAGAATGTTCGTTAATTAGATCGGCATGTCTTTGTAACTGGTACGTTTGTCTCATTGTTCCGGACATCAAGTTCATGTTCACAGATCTGCTATGGTTCCGTGATAGAAAGGTCAGCACTTTGTCTGCCAAGTCATTCACCGTTTCCGTGTTGAACCAATTTATTTGAGATACAACCAGTGTCATCGGCTTCTTCTTAATAATGTTGACTTATGTTGCCTATATTCATTTGGTTCAGATTTGTCTTAAGGCATAAGTATATACATGTGTGTCCATTAGTTATACTGTGTCATGTTACATACTAAACGGCATGTAATGTGTAAAACGTGTAAACATGATCTCCTGCACATACGACAATTGAAATTACGCTTATCAGTTGCGTAATTTATATACATTTGTATATAATAAATAATCACATATAAACAATATGCCCACATACATAAATCAGATAAATTCAGGATCACATATGCAATATATCCAGGATATACATTTAGGGGTAATTGAAACGACGCCTAACACAACAACTGATTTGAAACGTCAGAAATGATAAATTAGTTTCTAATCTAGATTGACAAGAATTATGTATGCTGGTATCGTTGAGAAGTACCAAGTACACAAAACACGTAAGCCAAGTATGTCAAACTATTGCCCGTTTCAATCGTTAACTACGTGTGTGGTGATGGACGCGTGAAGCATCTACACTAGTACTTGATTGTACTTTATCTCCAACAAAAAAACAATATACTTTTAAAGGCATGGACTATAAAGGTGCATTGCTGCATTTAAGCATACACACGTCTTTGTTCTCTAACGCATATATATTGCAGTCGGCCTTCTTTGTAGGTATGTTGAATATTGCGTGTTATACTCATATATTGATTGTAAATTATATAGAAATTTAAAGACATTAATACAAAATCAAGTATATAGATATATATATATATATATATATATATATATATATATATATATATATATACATATATATATAT
>ENA-OREC01001039-OREC01001039.1-marine-metagenome-genome-assembly--contig:-NODE-1039-length-13083-cov-9.862448_pt1 | contig 13083 bp, 1 predicted proteins | sample MGYA00248626_ERZ508543 | MGnify/ENA primary metagenome ERZ508543 (study PRJEB26211, sample SAMN05518279) | marine metagenome | isolation source: Puget Sound, Washington, USA | host: Bankia setacea... | reverse complement strand
ACCATGTATAACTTAGAAACAGAACAAATACACCCAATGTTGTATCAATAGTGATAATATGTCAGCCATCGCACATCACTCTAGCCAATGACATAAACGTCCATTCTGGTATGAAGGAGTACATCGTTGCACGAGTCTATTTGTATAAATGATAGAAACAACATAGTGTAGTTATAAGGTATACTTTTTATGATTGCTTGATACAATTGTAGGTTGCATGTAAGATTACCGTGCCATGTTACCTACATAAAGAACAAGAGACTTACTTTGTGTCGACGTGCGATCTTGTCTGGTGACTTTAGCCTCTTTTTCACCACCGGAAGTTCCAGTTGCTGTGGAGTGTTGCTATCCTTTCTAGAAGACCTCTCTTGCGAATAACCACCATTATTATCAGTTCCAGCCATATCGTTCACATGCATTCTATTCCTTTCTAGATCCCTTAAACCAGCAAACGTTTTGGACTTTCTGATTGGCAATGTTCGAGCCCTGTCAGGTATGAGACTTTGTTTTAATGGTAATGGCACCATCGAAAAGCAGTATTCATCATCAGATTCTGAGTCTTTACTCTCAGTGCTTGTTCCTTCAAATATCTCTTCTTGTATTTTCACAGCTTTGAGTTTAGGTATGGGCCTAGGCATATCGTTTTCGACAGTTTCAACTTTATCTTCAGTTATTTTCAGCGATGTTTCAGTCTTTGTCATTGTTGTGCGTTTCATTACACTAACCCGTTGACTTGCAGTGGCATTGACATCAGATTTATCAGTTTTGATACTCTCGTCCATGGGCATAGAAACGCGTTTAGACTTTCGTCTATTGAAACTGTCGACCAGTCCAAAAAGAAGCTCTTGTCTTTTTACATGCGTATCTAGGTTACCATCATCACTATCTAAGGCTGTACCAACAATTTTAACTTCGTCATGAACATGAGATGTTGAAATTTGTCGACTTGTGACTTCATGGTTTTGGGTTTTATAAACATTACCTATATTTTCACTCTTCACAGTCTTGAATCTTGCATTATTTTCTGATTCCATTCGTTCTTTGTTCACTATCGTTATGGGAATATTGACTTTGTCTGTGTCTGGTTCCTTTTTCTTGATTATGCTTTCATTGCCTTTTCTTTCGGACTTATCTTGGTCACGTGGAATTTGTTCTGACGCTGACTTTGTTTCTTCGTTTACCGATTCAACACAATGTGCCGTATCGCTTTGTCTATTATCGACAAAACTCTTCGAAGTGTGGTCGTTTTCGGTCAGCCCGGAGGATTTGTCACAAGGACTCTCTGTCACGGACTCGACATTTAAATCTTTCTTTTCTATATCACCATCAACAGCACGTGTGTCAGTTGTACTTTCCATTACTTGTTCAACACCCTCTACCTGTGTTATTTGAGATTTATTGGCAGTTTGTACATTGATTTGATTTATATCTAAGGTCTTCGCTAGAGTTTTATTATCAGTTAGCACCTGTACGTTTGAAACAGCTTCAGTTGATACAAACGTTTCTTCTGTCTGATTAATGTAGCTTTCAGAACTTACAGATGAGTGATGTTGTGGTTTTGGTGCTGCAACCGGTCTGAAACTGCCTTCATCACTTTCATATACAGGGATTCTCATCCACTTCCCATTGTCATTCACCCATTTCATAAGTTTTCTTCCTGGAGTGGGTGAAACTGCTCCTTTCTCTTGCTGTCTGGAGCGCTGTATCGAACTTTTTGTCTTAGTCATAAAGTTCATACACACACCTGATACTTTCTTCGTCTGTATATCTTCTTTCTCTTTGCTTTCTCCATCGTCGATCTTAGCAACCTCTTTTCTCTCACATTTAAAACTGTGGCTTTTCTTTAATGTACCAGGTGGCGTTAAGCGACTTTTCTTTTTGGTTTCAACGATTTTCTGATTTTCAATAGACGAACACGTTTGGATAGTTGCACGCCGACCAACTCGTTTACTTGTTTGAAACTCTCGTTTGACCGTTGTTTCTGAGCAAACAGCCATTTTTTCTCTTTCCATTGCAAGGGCCCGAGCAACTGAAATATTGGATTCTTCGCATATCTCTGTCTGACTCTCTTCGTTTTCTGTTTCTGTAACAACTGCCTCCTTTGTTCTACCTGAAGATATTTCCAGATCAGGCAACATCACTGTTGTTGTTTGTTCATTGACATCGTTGTCTGTTAATTCTTCTGAAGAATGTTTTTGTTCACATACGTGTTCCTGTAAGCTATACTGAACATTTTCCGCATGTAGTTCTCTATCCACCTCACATTTCATAGTATGACTTAGTTCTACTGTGGCATCACCTGTCTTTGAATCGTCGCTTGTGACAATTTCATTCTCTGTTAAAGTTGTATCGATTTCATCATTGACGTCTTGCACCAACGTATCATCGAGATCAGCTTCCACTACACACTGTATTGTGTTATCTTTAGCCTCGGTGTTCAACGCAACGTCATAGGTAACTGGTTCTGTGTCAGTCTCTGTTTCGAATGATACGATAAATGACACATTTGGAGATGAATTTTCCTCAGCAACGACGTTAGCTTGATGCTCAACATCCTTATCTAAATCTGAATAATCCATATCTTGTGAGTCAGTATCTGCATCGATAAACTCTATATCATCAAAATCAATATCCGACCTGTTCGATTGAGGCTTAGCTGCAGTTTCAGGTTGTATTGTGGTTTGGACAGGTTCTACTCTTTCCTGATCGTCTAACTTAGTGATAATTTTTACCTCAAATAATCCTGTTTTGTCGTCTCTGCTATCGATATTCAAACTCGATGTGTCGTCTTTATTGGTGTCGACATTTGATGTAAGATTAACAGTGGTTCTCTCAATCTCAGTTGAACTCGCCTGATTAATATGCAAAGCACTATCTGCATTGTCAGTTTCAGGTTCAATGTTGGTTTGGACAGATGGTATTCTTCTCTGATCGTCTATCTTTGTAACAATTTCGACCTCAAACAACCCTGGTTTGTCGTCTCTGCTTTCTGTATCCACACTCGATTTGTCATCTTCATTATTGTTGGTACTTGGTGTAATAATAACAGCTGTGTCCTCAGTATCAATTGAACTCGTCCGATTAATTTGCAAAACATCTACCTTGTTAGGTTCTGGTTCACTGTTGTTTTGAAAAGATGGTGCACTTTTCTGATCGTCTAACTTTGTAATAATTTCTACCTCGAATAACCCTGTTGTGTCGTCTCTGCTTTCTACATCCAAACTCGAGTTATCGTCTCCGTTGGTGTTGACACTCGGTGCTGTAAGATGCACATCAGTATCGTCAGTCTCAGTCGAACTCGACCCTTTACTTTGCAATATGCCATCATCTGAATTGTCACAACTATTATCAATATTGCTGGCATTCACTGCCTTTATTTCAACAGCAAAGTCCGGGGAAAAGCCATCATTACTACTAGTATCAACTGACCTGTCTGTATCTATGTCCTGTCCGATATCCTCCTTCTCACCATCGTCTATGATACAAACAATCTCAAAACTACGACCATCCTGTCCGGCACATGATTTGTCGTTTTCGTGTTCTAACGGCACACATATATCCGAAATATGCTTATCCGGTAACACTACTGAAATAGGAATGTCAAGGACACCTGATTTGTTCTCGCTGGTACCGTCTAACTGTTGGGTGTGTTCGATGCTGGTCGTTTCCGAAATGAATTCGTCCTCATGTAAATCATTATATTCTATTTTGGATTCCAATTGCAAGTTTTCACGTTCTGTTTTAGACTGTATGTGTGATTTATCAGTTGAAATTGGCTTATCAGTGTCTGTACAGGCCGATGTAGAATGCAAGGAATTCAGGTTCTCTGAGTCTTGAATAAAGCCATTGTCCCGAGGAATATTAATATTGCATGATGTATCAGATGAAACATGAACTTCTTGCGGTAATGTGTTTTCAGAGTTCTGCACACCCTCTCCATGTTGCAGGTGCATTATCTGCCTCTCATGCTGCCGACGACGTCGTCTCTGTGTTCTCTTTATCAGGGCTGTTTCAATTTTTGTGTTAATAATAGAATGGTTTTCCCTATAGACAACAGCGACATCATTGTTGCTATGAGCGTCATTACTTTCAGAGGTAGAACACATATCTGTTGTTTGTGTGTTGGATTCGGACACTGCGTCGTGAGTCGTTGTAGAGAAAAAGCTCTCACCATCATTTTTATCACTCACCGTTTCCGTACTAGATGAACTTGTGTGAGTTGTACTGGTGGTTGTAGGCATGCTCGGGTTGTCGCCGTTTCCATTAATCTTAGTGTAACTACCGTCCAATAATTCAATACCCTCATCATTATCTCTTTTAGTGCCTGAGACTTCATCATAATATTTTTTAGGTAGATTTCCATTTCCTGTTTTAAAAATAGCACTTCTGATAACTTGCTGCCCTGGCTCATGTTTGCTATCTTTAGATCTGAAAACGTTTGATTGTATCTGCGAACATTTCACAGTTCTAGCCGAAGAAGCTACAGTCTTTAGATAGGATGTATCACTTCGTAAAGTTCTTGTTTTGTGTACACTAGTTCGAGAGTTAGTAGACGCCGATGTATCATTTAAAATGACCTTACGTCGCATAAATTTCGAACTATCCAATTTAGAATCCATTGCTTTATCATAACTTATAATCTCTCCTAAATCATGATTAAATTCTTCCCATTCTGACATATTATCCATAGATGTAACAGAGCATTCCGAATAACTAGTAGAACAAGATGAATTTTGTGACACAATTTCTTCATTTTTGACGTCTGAAGCATGAGTTAGTGAGGTCAGATAATCATCATCTAAACGTTCAACAGCATCTTGAAAACTTTCTGGTGAAGTGTCCTCGTTAATAAAAGTTTCTAAATTCTCGGTTGTAACAACAGATAAGTCCGAACCACCTTGTCGTGTATGGCTACCTGGTTCTGGGGATGCGACGTCCTGACTTTTTACGGGACTCAAAGGTTCTAAATCTTCAACGGCATCAACAAAATTTTCCGACAGGTCAGAGACACACGACCCACTGCTTATTACACTTGATCGTTGCGTATGACACGAACTCGTTAATTCTGTATTTTCAAAAGTATTGTCTTGAACATCCGAAATATAACGTTCTGTCTTTCCTTGGTTGGTATCACTTTCAGACGGTTGTTCCGTTACAACGTTTTGTTCTTCCACAACGTTTGCAACATCTGTTTTCATACCAACATTGTCACCTATTTCTATTGTCTCACTTGGTAATATATCCACAACTGAATACTTTTCTGATGTCTTAATGTCACTACTTTCTACATTAACTGGCGAATTCTCAAACTCATCTAATCCCATAGAGCTCTGGCTACTTACAGCTTCAAACAAATCACATTCACTTTTATCTCTCAATACATTATTTGTTTCCTGTTTAGAGATGTTACAAATTAAGTCCGGATCTGTATTACCTTCCGTTTGCTTAACACAATGATTACTCTTTGATAATGAATCACTCAAAGAAACTAGTTCACAACTTTCAGATTCATTTCTTTCAGCAGGAGAACCATATGTTTCATATTCATGCACTAGGTTTTCATCTATGTCCTCGACCTGCATATGTTGTAACAAAGCTCCATTATTTAATCCAACGTTTGTAAAGGAATCACTGTCACGATTATGTCCAGAAGTGCCAAATTTATTTTCCAAATTTTCTGAATTTATCAGAGAGCTTGTTTTACACGTATCGGGACCATCGAAAACAGTCAAATGCTTCTCATGGCCCGAATATTTTTTCTGTTCTTCATATCTCTGTATAAAATCACGCTGCTGGATAGAATTTGCTGAAAATACTTGACTGCAGCTACTTTTCTGTGTAGTAATTTTAACGTCTGATAAGCCCTCCATTTTATCACAACACTCATCTTGATACGAATCACGAGAATAAATTTTAACTGAGTCTCTGGTCGAGAAATCCACGACAGCCTCTGTACCTGAGTTTGTATCCTGCTCAAGCCCGACCGGTGTGTGTGCAATATCACGTGATTCCGGCTCTGCAGGCAGCCTATCATCCTCCTCTTCAAAGGCCGAAGATAAGAACATTGTATCATGGTGTGCTAAGACTTTACTGGGATTTATGCTCTCAGCTATCTTACATGTACTTCCTCCCTCAATTTGCTGTACATTTGTACATGATGAATTTTCCACATTTTGAAGTAAGTCATGTTTATTAAAACTTGTGTTTTCAGAGCTGTCGTCGGATGGAATATGTTGCTGGGAACTCGGTGTTACATTACAGCATAACGTACATTCCTGGCCAAGCGCGATACAATCTACACAAGAGCCGTCATGCCTCCCAAAAGCGACACACTTATCGTCAGATTGCAGGCTGTAAGCGCTATTCACCTGATGCAGTTTACACAGAAAATTTGACATTTCCGTGCTTGCAAGCTCCGAGACGTTAGAACAGAGCTTGTTGTTCGCTTCGCAGATTTCACATGAAACTGATCCCGGAGCTTGGTTTTGAAATATTTGTGTGAATATATGTCTTTCTGCAGTATCTATGTTTCCATAAGAAATGCTACTCTGTTTTGGCATATCATTTTCTGATAAAACTTGTGAATTCTGCCAAAACATTTCATGTTCACTGGGATTGAAGTTGGACGATTCGGTACAGGTAATATGTTCATCGTAGGTTGTTTCACCCGTCCTAGAAATCTCATTAATTAAAAGTCGCGAGGGCAAATTTTCATCTGTGTTTGATACACATAATTGCTCGTCTGTGCTATTGACTTTGGTTACGTGCCTATCGTATAGATATTTCACATTGCTTTCGTATAAGGCACTGTGTGGTGTAGAATCACATGTCTTGGGTTCTTTGTTAGGTATACATATATGGTCTATGTCATCTAATACTTTGTTATTACTGTGATTACTGATATTAACGTCACTTGAAACCTGTGCATCATCGTTGTCTTCTTTGTCTTTATTAGTTTCTACTTTTAAAACAGCAGCCGCCATAGATTCAAGTCTGGGAACAGGTGTTTGAAATTCGCGGTAATTAGGCACATGGAATACATCAGTCTTAGCGAACTGGTTGTTTGTACAGGTATCGCAATTACTCAAGTTGTTATTATCAATTTGGCTCTGTTCCGTGTCTATACTTGAAATATCACTTGCCTGGAATTGAGACTCCGACACTAACTGTTGTGTACCGAATACATTTATCTGAGTATTGTCTACTGAACTTGAATTTATAAATTGTTTACCCACAATGCCTTGTTCCGGTGTTGTCCCATCTGCAGCAGTCTTAATTGTCTCACAGTTACTACCCTTGTATGTGTCAATTCTTTGATTGTCTCCCTTGGCTTGAATCGCCGACGTCTCATTTTCAGAACAGAATGTGTCTTTTAAAGCACTGTTATCACATTGTTCGTCACATGTGTTGGTATCACACGTAATCGATACATCCAAATTGTATCCAGCATGGTGGTCTTCTGCACTATTTTTCGGATTTTCACAATACTCTTGAACTGAACAAACCTCCGAAGTATTCGTATCCTTCGAATGATCGAAACATTCTTTGTTAAGGTTTTCTTTTTGTATCAATGTGGAACTGACATCTTCACAAGCGAAAGATAAATCCGTAAGTTTATTTTCTTTGTCATCACACATCGGTATCCTTTGTTGTTCGAAATTACACAATTCCAAATCACCATCGCCCGAATCAGCTGCTTTGTGTTTACACCCGTCTGTTTGAATGTCTGGTGAATCCAAAATACATTTCGTCATAGACAAAGAATCATTACACATACGATCATCGAGAGTTGATAAAATCGTGCTATCTTCTATTTTATTTTCTTGCTGTTCTACAATACCAACGATTGCAGCACCTGTCCCAGATGATGCAGATCGTACTGTGCTGATAGAATCCTCACAATTTTGCATTTCTTGAACACACCCTTGCTGTACAGGCACTTCATTGGAACCCATCATTTCCAAAGTTTGCAAAATGCACGTCTGAATTTCACTTTCCTTATCATTTTGGCATTTACTGCAACACGTTTTCCCACATGCATATAATTGACGTGCGTCTGATTTTAATATCTGGTCGCTCGGGTATGTTTGGAGTTTGCAGCCATGCTGTCGGGATTCTTTTAAACATGATTCGCACAACACATATTTGAGGTCCTTATCACTGACAAATCTAATTGGTACGCCAGGTAATCCTTGGTCAATCAAAGTGTTGTCATATAAACATTCCCCGCACTGTTCACATACCTGTGCAATCGGTCCTATCTCCTGATCACTTTGAAAACATTGGCTTTGATCGCCACACGGATTACTAGCCATGGTTTGTGTAACGTCCCGTCCACTTTGTAACTCTGAAACATTATGCTTGGAACAGTTTCTCGTCAGACAAAAAACATCACCCGCGTCTACCGCGATGGAATCAGTGTTCATAATAAAAGTGGCATCATCTTGTAATAAAACGTGTTCGTGAGTAGCGTTTAAACATCTACTTAATGAACTTAACGTCCTTTCGTTGTACACACACTCATTTCGTAAATCCGTCCTTTCTCCTAGTGGTGGAAGAGCCAATTTCTCATCTACTGATAAGCCATTATTGTTGGCCACAGGTGAGCGGTCATTGGTGTACCCCTGCTGGTCAGTCGATGCTAAGGTATCACCGTTCACCCCAGCTGACCCTGTGTCGGTTTCACAAGTTAACATTTGTACCGTTGTATTCCACTCTTGCTCGCTTTTGCTGTTCGTCCCTGTAGTTGTGACTGAATTTGAAGAATGGGTTGTATCTACAGTTATAATATGTTCAGGTGAAACCCCTGTTATATTCATCTGATTATTTTGGGAAATACTGCAAATAAACGGTGAATCATTCCGATCATTTTGTTTTGATGAGCAGACTGCAATATGATTTTCGCACTTTGCAATAGACGAATTTTGGCAGCATTTGCAGTAATCAGGAATATTCAAACTGTTTGATGGAATTATCAATCCTGTATCTGGCAATGAACAGTCTAATTTGCACGGCGGTATCGAACTTCTATTAAGATCACTTCTGTCTTTCGTTTCACTAGTGGTCTTGTTCAGCAAATATTTAGATTTATTGGATAAGAGTTTTGTTTTATCCTTTTGAACGCACTGATTTGATTTACTTTTAGTGCCTATGATCTGTTTGTTTTCACTCTTTAATCTAACCGTAGCCGAACTGCTAGAAATTTTATTTTCACTGGAGATATATGCGTTATCAGTTCTGTTATCTTTCTTCCCAGCTGAGAATGTATTGGATTTACCTGTCGAGAGTTCTTGCTTAACAGTATTTGCACTCAAAGAAACACAACTCTTCTTACTTGTCTGTGATACCGATTTCACAGTTGTCTTTCTTACCCATTTGTCAATCGCGACTTTTGCTTTCGCCGCCGATAAATCAGATTGTTTTGAATACGCTGTTCTGTGTTCTGTCATTTTACGAGCTTTAACTACCTGTGTTTCCAATTTGTTCGAATCAGTGCTACTTAAATTTAAAGATGACCTTATGCTCTTTGATTTGTCTGAGAGAGAAGCCGACATAGTTGACCGTGACTTTGAATTTGAGTCTCGTTCTAATGAACTAGTATTCGCCGACGGTTTTGTTCTGTTGGTAGAGTTCACGTTACCACTTTTAGACGGTCCTCGCTTGTATTCAGAGTTAATTTGATTTTTAGCAGTTTTACTTTCAACTGTCGCTTCTTTAATTTTCTGGGAAGCAGAACTATGCTCTTCCTTGTCGCAGTTCTCCTTCTTTTGTTCCAACATGTTAAACTGATAGTCAACGTTGTCATCTTTGAATTCTTTAATATGTGTAGGAAAGGCCTCACAAGGAACTGAGCTACTGTCCAATTTAGTTGTTTTTGATGTTTGTTCACGTTTAACCGAACCAGGAGTTGACGATCTGGAACGTGACATTGAACGCCTTATTTTCGAGTTTGAAAGTTCTGTTGTCGATGGTATTCTTGCTTTTGAATTATCCAGTGTTGTCTTATTGCCTACCCTTTCGTTTTTAACTACAGCTTGTCTTTGACTCAGACCTTTTGTACCTTTTGCAGTGGCTGGTTGTTTAATACTTGTCGAGTTTTTCAATGTAGCTGATCTTAATTTTGACCATGCTTGTACAGGTTTTTGTACGTCAGATTTACATGACGAATTGATAGCTTTGGATCTCGTAGACATATCGCTTGTACTTTTATGTTTCGTTGAATCTAGAATACCTGCACGTGACGTAGACCTTACACTAGCTTCTTTTATCGAAAGCTGTGATGTCCTAGGTGGTTTTTGTGTTGTGACACTTTTCGTAGAGTCTGGTGTTCCAGAACGCGATCTTGACATTCTATTATTATCATTAGTTAACGACATAGACATTACTTTTGGAAGTTTGTCTTCGACACTTTCTTTTGTTGAACCAGGAGTAACTGATCTAGACCTCGAACTACTATCTCTAGCTATTTTTGCAGACTGAGTATCTGACGTTTTAGCATCCTTGGTTTTACATGAATCTGAACCTGACCTTGATTTCACACTTTCGTTTTTAGTAAATTGTCTTGACATTACCTTTGATTGACTTCCAGTGCCGCTGAGTTTACTTGAACCTAGGTCCCTACCACTTGTAATTCTATTTTCTGTTTGTGCTTTTAGTCTTGACATTGTTCGCTGCTGCTTTTCACCTTTATTTTCAGTATTTCTTACAGCCGATTTATCACAAGTCAGCTTTTTGTCCACACTAGGTATAACTCGCGATTTGACAATTGATCTAAATTTATTTGAACTTATAGCTTGAACTTTACTATTTTCTGGTTTTGACGCTATTTTAGACCCCGTGTTGACACTACTTTTAACATCAACCTTTGATTTAGGCTTTTCAGTTTTTGTCGTAGACTTAGCACTTGAACAACTGTTTGTACTATCTATACTGGATTTTCTAAGTGCCAAGTTTCGATTGGACGGCCGATGTCTTGGTGAATTTTCAGTTGAAGACGTCGATAAAGCACTTGGTGTTGATGACCTTGACCTCGATCTTGAGCATCTTTCACAGGGTGGTGGGGTATCTGACATAGAACTATTAGATCTAGCCTGTGATTGTCTAAGATTCAATGATGTACCTTGGATTAACCGTTTTGCTTGATTTGATTGTTTGGATGGATTTGATAGCTTTGCACTTGTATTGTCAGTGTTGTCAGTTTTCTCGGAATGTCTAAAGCTTCTAGGACTTCCCAAGGACGATGCTATCATAGATGCTGCTGTAGACGTTTTTGTAGAAGACACTTGTTTCGCTCGAGAGCTATGAGTATTCTTTATTGACATAGTCATACGTATAGAACCTTGTTTCGTTGCCAAAATACGTTCCTTTTTGCACGCCAAGGAATGCAAAGTGGTGTTGCTACTTTGTTCACTAGTTCTAGATAATCGAGACATTGTTTTGTCACTTGTTTCGCCACTTCTAGGTTCTACCTTTCTTACATCGCCATTGGCTTTTTTCACGTCCACTTTAGTGCAACGTTTAGAAGATATAGAGTCGATTTCTGATGTAGAATATTTATCCGACTGACTTTTCGAATGTATATCCTCCCCTTTAGAAATATCTGTTTTGTCCTCTTGTCCATTATGCTTGACCATGATTGGTTTATTAGGACAAGTTAGCAAATCATCTTTATCATTACTTATATCTTCCATTGTTGCACTTTCAATAATTTCAGACGTTATTGCTTCACTCATGTTGTTGGTGATTAAAACTGTGTCGTTCTCGATTGAGCATGTTTCACTGTTCCTTTGTAGATCATTAGGATTATAATTATGATTGTCTGAACCCACTTGGTCATCGTCACAGGTTGTATTCGAGTGGTCTTCTAACATTACATCGTCCAAAGGTTGTGTGATCTCATGTGTACCTTCTTGAATCCGAACATTCGTATGATGTCTTTCGGATTCCTTTTCACACAATGCCTCCTTTCCTTGTGATACATCTGCAACCTTATTCGATAACCGTTTGGCTCCACTAATCGGTGTGCTGACCTCAATTTTGGTTTTGACCACAGCTGATGTTTTATTGACCGATGATTTTGTTGCCAGTGCATATTTAGGCTTGACGTTGAGTGAATTTACTCTTGTTACAGGTTTCTGAATTGGAGCTACCTTTGCAGACATCGTGTCATCTCGTAACATCAGCTACTTAATCTACTCTCAAGTGAATGACCAACACACCTAATTTTCTAAACTATCAACACACCTAATTTTCTAAACTATCAACACATTTCAACTGCGGCGTCGTAACGTAAGCTCCAGGAATATCAACAAACAGGACACATTTACTCATCCGGATTTTGTAAAATCAAATCAAAGTGGAGTATTATAGATTTCTCGATCATCTAAGCCACATATACCGTTGTCTAGTTAGTTATTACATCCATATTCATCATCAGCACCTCACATTAACATTGTAAACGTAATTCCAAGACAGTCACCAGGAAGACACTTTGCTAATCCTCTCGTTCCAGTACACACAGTCGCTGATCACCGGTTCTCTAATCACATATACTCCACATGAAACGAATAAGTATCTGGAAAATCCATTACTTTCACTTCATTTTACTTCCTTTTTATCCAAAGCTTTGAAAAATATTGGAATTTTGTTGAATGTCTGGTACAGGTACATCGTTAAACCGTAATAAACCAGTTCACGTCAATCTGGTGAGTAATCTTGGGATATGCGGGTAGCAGGGCTGTCTGAGTCGTAGGAAACTATCTACCCGTTTCTATCACAGAACTAGTATTTTACACGTGTTTGTTCTTAAAGTAAGGCCCCAAGACGATCAAGAGTTAATTAATTTCCGGTAATTTAGTGAGACACAGCAAGAATCGCGTGAAGCCTCTATGTAAACATCCATCTCAGAACTGTAAGTAGAAAAGAGAAAAAAACCCATATATTAGAGCAACGTATATCAACCTGAAACAACATGGTTAACAATAAAACACAATAGTTTCCAGTAACAATAAAACATACGCGTTCGAGTCATATACTCAGTGGATAGAAGATTTACAAGAAACAAAATAAAGAAGAGAAAAATGA
>ENA-OREC01001038-OREC01001038.1-marine-metagenome-genome-assembly--contig:-NODE-1038-length-13083-cov-12.724896_pt1 | contig 13083 bp, 8 predicted proteins | sample MGYA00248626_ERZ508543 | MGnify/ENA primary metagenome ERZ508543 (study PRJEB26211, sample SAMN05518279) | marine metagenome | isolation source: Puget Sound, Washington, USA | host: Bankia setacea... | reverse complement strand
CCAGTCATACTATCCAATGGTTTTAATAGATGGACCAGTCATACTATCCAGTGGTTTTAATAGATGGACCAGTCATATTATACAGTGGTTCTAATAGATGGACCAGTCATACTATCCAGTGGTTCTAATAGATGGACCAGTCATACTATCCAGTGGTTTTAATAGATGGACCAGTCATATTATACAGTGGTTCTAATCAAGGGGAAAAAAACTTACCAAAGTCCAGTCCTGCTGTTGTTCTCAGTGCAGCTACTGTCTCCTGATGGCGGAGTACCAGTCTATTTGTGTCCCCTTTGTGTTTACGCTCTAACGTCTGGTGCAAATCTCTCAGCCTCTCTTCCAACTCTTTGGCACGTAGTTGGTTAATGTGTTCAATCTCGTCGGTGTACTTAATTCTCATCGCGGCAAGCTGAGTCTCCGTGTCCTGGTACGAACGGGTCGCCATTTCCTGGATGTGACGCTGATGCTCATTGGACAGTTCATCCTTCAGGCTCATTACCTTCTGTAAATTTGCATGGCCAATAAACTAGTTAATATGGTATAATATATAGGAAATCAAGCAAACTGTAGTGTCTTTTTAGATTGTATACTTTTTCCTGTTAATAAACCACTAAAAGAAGCAACCTCTTCAGTCCAGTATGTAAGAGCTAACTTCAGTGTTTAAATGAATTTATGCTGAAAATTATTCAAACTTCGACAGAAAATAATTAAAAAGACTGAAATGTATCGATTTAAAAAACTTAATACTTTAGAAGATATTTATCATGAAAGAATCCTTTGATATTACATGAAAAAGTGATTACATACCTAAAAGATGTCTAAAATTATTTTAATATACACTTCTAAAATTCTAAAACATACATTAATGTTAAAAAGCATCACCCATTAATCTAAAACCTAATTTGAACTTTGCTTTGACAAATACCTTTGAATTATTTAACATCTAAATCTCAAGTACTCTACATATATGCTAAAAATTTGTTCAATGAAATCATAATTACTATCTTAAATCAAGAGAATATTTGGATTCCATACTTTATTGTAACATTTTTGCCTTTAGAACAGCAGTTTTTAGATTTAAATTTAAATTGGTTTTCTCAAAGCAAAGTTCAAACTTGTGATAACCCATAACCTTCAATTCAGTTCACACTTGCCTGTACAAAGTCCCGTGCTGAAAGATTTGACGACGTCCTAAACAATTCAAGCTCTTCTTGAGTTCTATCTAGTTTTCTTCTTAGAGTATTCATGTCTGCTTCATCTGGGATAGTTTGATATCTAACTTCAGCTCTACTGCTAGATGCTCTGACAGATTCATAGATCATATCCCCTCGACCTTGATCTAATGACGTTTCCATGGTTACTGACTGTGGCCTTGATATATCTCTAAGGTCAAGGTCAGCCTCATCATGGTCCATATCTAACCTTTCACCCTTCTGAATCTGTAACAAAGCTGTCCGGGTGATCAGTAACTCTCGTCTAAGCTGTGAGATAGTTCTGTCTGCTTCAGCTGAACTCTCCTGACCTTCACCTTGCTCACCTTCATCATGACCTCTGTACGACCTTTCAGACACAGCTTGACCTTCAGTCATCTCATGTTCTGGAAGCCTTGGTAACATTTCACTGAATGCTTCTTGGCTTTGACGAGCAAGGACACGGCTTTCTTCATCTTGGAAGATTGGCTGCTCATGTTGTCTGAATCCTTCTTCTGGACTAGTAGTTGACCTTGCAGGTGACCTTGGGGTGCAAACAGTTTGACCCTGAGATGATTGGCTTTCTATAGATTGTGCATACCTTGGTCTGATGTTTCCATCCCTGTCATACAATTGGCCATCTTCACCAACATATCTCTCAGTAGCATCATAAGAAATCTCTGGTCTTGCCTCATATACAAGTTTATCACCTTCCAACGTAAAGAGGGCACTTCCATTTCTGTCTTGAGGTGGAGATCTTCTTGCGTGTCTTTGTCTGTCATCTCCATCCGATGGTGTACTTCTATGTGATGACGACCTTTGACTCGCAGAACGAGGGCGCATTGTGATGTTGTCTTCAGGCCTATCCCTGGTTGGTGGACTAGCACTAACAGATGCTCGATAAGACTGAGCACTGTGTGGTCGCCCAGCAACAGGAGACTGACCTTGATCTTGACCATTTGACCGTAGCAGCCTTGGAGATAAACTTTGACCTTCTGAACCAAATGGTGTTCTGCCACCGTGGTGATGGGGCTCAAATGAATGGTGGCCTGAATCTTCTTGGTAAGCATAAGAATCTCCATATCCAAGTGTTTGCTTTCTACCTGGCTTAGGTGAATTACCTCTACCATCTTGTACCCCGATTTGATCTGGAGAAACTCTGGCTGGTTCAGTCAATCTAGCACCACTCTCAGCAGGGGATTGTACATGACTCTGTTCTGGTGACCTAACACGACCATCTGACGCTCGGCTGCCAACAGAACCAGCAGGACTTCTGAAATCAGCACCATCAGTGGGTGAGTGACGTCTGCCTTCAAGTACCTGCTGCTCATATAAAGGCGACCTTTGTTGTTGCTGAGTTGGTGAATAGACTTGTCTCTCTTCTTCTGGAGAAATGTATGTTTGCTGTTCAGCTGGAGACATTAGTCTGCTTCCATGTGCTGGTGAACTATGGATACTGCCATGAGGTGAAATATGTCTGCTGCTATGAGATGAGAACCCTTCTTCTGGTGAAATCAGTCTGCTTTCATATGTTTCATCGGATGATTGTCTGCTTCCGTCATTTCTCTGTTGATACATCTGTCTGCTTTCATAGATAGTCGGCCCACCTCTGCTTTCGTCTGATGACCGTCTGCTTTCACCAGGTATTTGCTGCTCAACTTGACTGCTTGCATAAGGTGACTCAAGTCTGCTTTCAATTGGCCTTTGCTGATCTTGAGGTGTAGCGTGTCTGCTTTCATCCCTCGGTGACACTCTTCGACCTTCCTTCATTAGACTGCCATTTTGATCATAAGGACTCTGCTCTCTCAACTCCTCCTTTGACCTTGACCTCAAACTCAGGTCACTTGTAACCTTGGAAACCGATTGTAGCTCTTCAACCTCCCTTTGAAGCTGGGTCATTTGATTATTCATCGCAGTGACTGTATCAGATTCGTCCTTTCTTCTTGTCTCATTGTCCCGATGGATTTCTTCGATCTCTCGGTCTCTTTCTGATATCGCGGAGCGTGCGTCACTGAGGTCGGATTCCAGTGACAGAATTACCTCCTCCTGATTCTGTTAAATAAAACACGCACACCTCTCAGGTTAGGACAAAGGCACACAGTTTTTAATCCAATCACCATTACTCACAAAGCATCAAACAATGGCATGTGAAAAAGCTTCGAAGCAAATCTACTAAATGTAATTATCCAAACCAACTAAGGGAGGTATGGTAAGGTCGAAGGTTGAATGACAAAGGGTCCTCTATGCTTTTTTATTCAATAGCAATTAGGACCCCTTTGGCTTACAACACCTGAGTTAACTGCATAATTTTGATCAAATATATATTAATAGTCAATCACCAAGTGCAAATCTACCTAAGATGTGAGCAATTTCCATATCATCACGTTTATCCTCAAAATTTCAAAACACACAGTTTCTCAAATTTTAATGTGAAAAAAGCTACAGTTCATGTGAGTCAAATTCTACTTTTTGTTAAACTCTACTTTGTTATCTTAATCACTGCACCCAATACTTGTGTTGGACATATAAATGAATCATAGATAGAAACCTCAATACAAAACTGACCTTGGACAGGTAACATATTCTTATAACATTAAATCCAACAAATTCAAGAAGACGTGACTCAGGTATCAAGTTTGGTTTTTGATTGCAACATTGTCTGGCCCTTTTGGGTTCCAGAACAGTGCTCAGGTTTGAGTCTTTAATAAAGAAGTGCCTCCAAACTAACCTCATCAGTATGTAAGCTCTTTATATTTGCCATTCTCAGTGAATTTAAAGAACTGTTTCTGAAAATGAAAAGATTCTTATGGACACAGGGACATAATTTCACTGTTTCTAAAACCAGTTTAAAGTTTATCATAAACAGACTCAGTTTTAACTCTGTATGTAGCCAGTTTTGTATTGAGGCCCCACGACATATAAGCCCCCTAACCCTGTCCTGTAAACAAATCACTGACAAATCACTTCAAGCACACACCACCTACCTGTAACTGTGATGTAAGGGAGGCAACTGATGTAGCATCATCTGACGGGGTAGAGGAAGCCCTTGACTGGCGTTCTTCCTCCAACTCATTCTTCATCTTTGTCACCTCCTCCTTAGCTTTGGTAGCTTCTTGTTTGACCTTTTTCACCTCCTGGTCCTTGTCTGAAAGAGCACGAAAGGGAGATAACTCACTTTATATGGTAAAACTGCTCAGTAATTGCATAATCAAAAGAACTTTCGAGGCATTACAAATTTAAAATCAGCTGTTATGTGCTTATTTCAAGCATTAAGTGTGTCATGCATTCTTATATCTTGATTAGTATCAGAGATTTAGTGAAATGACTTTTTTCTTGTAAAAACCACGCCAAGTCCTTGAAACAGCATGTCTTATTCAAAAGATATAAGTGAACTAGTGCTATATGTATCTAATTCTTTATACAGTTGCATTTAGAACCCATTCACCTTAACCCATGCATTAATATTCTATGACTGGTATCAGAAAGTGTGTAAAAAACTATTAAAAGGTAATTTAGCTTGACGCAATGTAAAATGCCAGGCTAATAAAAGTCTTCTTCTACAAACCTTTAAGTTTCTGTCTCTGGTCCCTGAGCATCTTGTCCTTGTCAGATATGGTTTGTTGAATGTCTAACTTGAGTTTCACATATTCCTGGTCCTTGTTCTCAACCAGATGCAACTGTTGTTCGCTCATCTCTACGGCTTCATTCAGGCTAGTCTTGATGGCTTCCAGCTCTGACTGTGACGTTGTCAGTTGTTGACGGAGCAGATCCACTTCATCTTGAGATGCTGTAGGTGAGGTTGACTTGGTTCTCTGATAAATTGAAGTGAACACATGTGTAAATAAATGAGAGTAACAGTCAACTAGTGAGTCAGTGAGTGCCAGAAGGGTTCAAACTGCTTCTATAATCAATACCATTTAAACTGGCGACTCTGATATACATTGAAGAGAAATGATTGTTAGTGAGTGAAGGTTACAGATGAGAATGGGGAAGGATGTTATCTCTTTCTTTATTCAACAAGGTAGACTTTCTTCTCTTATTAAATTTAGTGAAAAGGGAGTCCATGAATAATGGTAACAGCCGATGGGGTAATGGTAGAGTTTTCATCTGTTTCTTTATTCAATAGTTCTTAGAACCCCTAAACATGATAAATGGCTATAGTCAGAGATGTAAGTGTACAATATCAAGGAGTGGGCATGAAAAGGTTCTTTCTGCTTCTTTATTTAACAGCACAAGCCTTCACCCCTCAGATTGTGTGCTTTGCTGCACAATATTTTGTTTAGATAAAATAATCATAAAGAAGTGTTGTTTTTATCCTGTGTCTGCAATATTTCATGAAATTGACCTTAATTAACTTATTTCCTTTTTTTTAAATTTGCTCCTTATTAGTTGTTGCTTGTTATCATGTGTCCTTAATTATTCACTTATGACTTCCAATGAGTTAACCTTCTTGTGAATAATGGTAGATACAAGTCTTGTGACGATACCTGACCGTACTGATATATATGAAATACAAACATGTTTAAAATGATCTTAACAATGATAGAAATGACTGTATAAAATATGTTCTAAGAAACATTAAAAATGAAAATCACACCTAGTAAATAGAGAAGAACAAATACTTTTCAATTAGTTATCACACAAGGTTGAGCTAAAAAATGATTTTTTTCTAGTAAATACACACCATTATATTACTTTAAACAAAGGAAAGAAAGGGAAATAATCCAACCTGGTCTACCTCGTGCTGCGCATGCTGCAACTCTCCCTGCAGTTGGTGAATCTGGTCTTCGCGCTCAGACACCTGTCCTAGAGCCTGTGTCAGCTTCTCCTCCGTTTCTTGCAGCTTTCCACTGGTCGACGACAACTGTGTCGCTGTCTTCCAAAGCTCCTCTTGTAGTTTACTCATTTCCGAATTCTGCGCTGTCAGATCTGTGTTTATCTTTTCGAGATTGACTTCAGTCTCGCTCAAACGTTCAGAGGTTTCTCCTAACTGTTCTGTAGTTTTTTCTAGCCGTTCCTGAGTGGCATGAAGCTGAGTCCAGACATCTTGATTGGGCTCAGAAGTGTAGTCTTTCATCTGTTCTTCCAATCTCGCTACCTCTTTCTTCATGGTCTTCTGCAACTGTTCATACTGAATTTCCAACTTCACTAGCTGAGTCTGATACTTCTGCTTTTCTGCCAGTATATCTTTAGCCTTATCAGCATGTTGTTTGTATTGCAGTACTTGGGTTTGCAGAGTTTCAACATCGGTCGCTAGCTCAAATGGACTCTCAGATTTAGTTTCTGCAGATTTTGGACTGTACCTACTAGACTCTGAACTAGACGGAACCTCAACTCCAGCCTCTCTCTTCATAATCTTTAATTCTTCCTTGAGTTGTTTCAGTTCACTTCTCAGTTCCTTCTCCTTATTATTCTTCTCTTCCAGGTCATGTTCAAGTTCTTGTAATGTTTTCAAGGTGTCTTTCCTCTCCTTTTCTTTCCTGTCTCTCAAGCTCTCTATATCGTTAATAGCTTGAACATTGTCCATTCTTTCTTTAGCAAGCTCATCTTTGGTACTTTCAAGATCTTTTTCCAATTCTTTCAACTTCTCATCCGCACTCAATGACATCTTGTTCTTTGCTTCTTTGAGTTCCTTTTCAACTTTCTCTTTCTCAGTCTTGATAGTTTCCATTTCTGTTTTACTCTTTCTTTCAAGATCTGCTTTAAATAGTTCAATCTCTTCACCTGCATCACCTAGATTGTCATTTCTGGCATTTTCTAACTGTTGCTTAATCAGATCCAGTTGAACCTGAAGTTGTCTTGACTCAGCACATTTCTCTTCATATTGATCTTTATAAAAGGACATACTTCTGACTAATTGCTTAGAGTCTGTTGTTCCACTTCCAGAAATGTCAAGATCTAAACTTTGAGCCAGGCTGCTATCTTCTCTGCTGGTGTATTTATCCAGCTCAGCTTTCAGCTCCTCAATTTCTTCATCCTTCTCTTGTCTTTCAATTTCATCCTCATAAGCCCTTACCTCTTTCACAGATTCTAGCTCCTCTTCCAACTTCTTTATTGTATCTTCACTAAGTTTAAGATCTTCCTCTTTCTTCTGAATCTCTCTGTCCTTCTCTTCTACTGTCTCTTCCAATGACTTCATAGTACCAGAACTCATACTTTCCAATTGTTTCCTAGTGTCATCTAGTTCTTCTTTCAACTTTGTAACTTCTAGTTCTTTGTCGTCATCAGTTTGTGGAACAGGAGGTGGTGTGACCTTAAGAGCAGCTTCCACTTGTTTCTTTAATGTCTCAATCTCCTCATCTTTGGCACTGATTATTTCAGACACGTCATCTTCGGATTTGGACATTGAAGGAGACCTGGAAATTGCAGCTTTTACTTGACTCTTTAGACTCTCAATTTCTGCTTTCTGTTCTTCAATTAGTTCAGTCTTTTCATCATCATCCATTGGAGGTGATGGCGGTTTAATCTTCAAAGCGGCATCTATCTGCTTCTTCAAAGTCTCATTTTCCAATCTCAGATTTCTTACAACCATAACTCTATCGTCTTCTGGAAGTTCAACATCTGACAACTGCTGTTTCAATCTCTCGGTCTCTAATGTAAGTTTCTGTACCTCTTCTGTTTCACTCACACCATCTTCCTCTGTTTGAGGTCTTCCTAAACTAAGAGATTCTACTCTATCGTTCAAACTTTGAATTTCAGATCTTGCTAGTTCCAGATCAACCTTCAGTCTTGTTATCTCTGATTTCTGTTTATCAATGATCACAGTAGAGTCATCATCAGACCTTGGGGAACTTGGTGGACTTCCTAGTAGCTTCTCTATCTGTTCTCTAAGTGTGTGGATCTCTTGTTTATGTTGTTCGATGGTAACAGATTGTTCATCTTCTGTCTTGGGTGGAGAAGGTGGGCGACCTAGTGATGCTAGTTCAACCTCTTTCTTGAGTTCATCAATGACTTTGTCCTTTTCATCTGGAGTGAGAGTGGCATGGTCCAGGTCTTTAGTAAGTTTCTTGATGTCTCTTTCCTTCTGTCCAATCTGTTCATCGTAGTCTTCCACTTGGACCTTGTACTTAGATATATGCTGAAAAGAATGACCACAGTTATCCTGTAATCTAACCAGTTTTCACATTTTAAAAAGGTTATTCAGAAACTGGACATTTTTATTCATTAATTGTCAACACACATTTCTTCTTTTTCTTCACTAGCATTTTGATGGCATCTATATCTTCAGCTTTTCGAAGACTTTCAAATTTGTTTTACTAACATTATCTATTAAAAGAGTTGTTCTATTGTTGAAAACTTCATAAAAGCAGAACAAAAACTGTATGAGTAAGGTTAATTGGCATAGGGCTGGAATGCATCATTATCTAATACGGCTTAAGTGAAATCCAAATATTTTTTTTTTTTCGAAATTGAACATATTTCAAACATATATTAGGTATGTTAAAAGCAGAATATATAGTTTACCTATGCATCTACATATCTATCAGTTGGGTTTGTAAGAAAACAAACAGTGAAACATTCAAGACTTGGTCAATGAATGCTAGGTTTAACACTTAGTTTAAGTAAGGGGCAGCGTGGCTCAGTGGGTTGCACATCTGACTCGTAATGAGGTTGTGGGTTCCAGCCCCATCAAAGGCCCTCGTTGTTTCCTTGAGCAAGAAACTTTACCCGTAATGCTTAGTACTGGTTGGTTCCAGGAACGGATTCAAGCGTGATTTCACAATCAAACTAAAATACATTGAGGGCCTTATGGAAGATTGACTTAAATGTCAAATAAACCCCCTCGTTAATATCGTCAAAACCAAAAACCAAAACCAAAAAGTCCTTGATGATTTCTAATATTCAATTACCTGTTTAAATGTTGTTAAAAACTCCATAAACACATGCATCTTTCACTTAATTTGTAAGTGTGAGTTTTCAATGAATTCTGTTGTTTATTATTCACTTACAGATTCCAGAAGTTCCATCTTGTCAGTAAGCTCAGCCATCTCTTCCATCTTCTCATCTATCACATTGTCTTTTTCACGCAAGTCTTTCTTTAACCTGGCAATCTCTACTTCATGCTTGATCTGGAATAGTGAACATAGGAATACAGTTTATGCTGGCAGTACAACAGTTAATGCTGGCAGTACAGCAGTTAATGCTGGCAGTACAACAGTTAATGCTGGCAGTACAACAGTTAATGTTGACAGTACCACAGTTAATGCTGGCAGTACAACAGTTAATGCTGACATTACCACAGTTAATGCTGGCAGTACCACAGTTAATGCTGACAGTACCACAGTTAATGCTGGCAGTACAACAGTTAATGCTGACAGTACCACAGTTAATGCTGGCAGTACAACAGTTAATGCTGGCAGTACCACAGTTAATGCTGGAAGTACCACAGTTAATGCTGACAGTACCACAGTTAATGTTGGCAGTACAACAGTTAATGCTGAAAGTACAACAGTTAATGCTGGCAGTACAACAGTTAATGCTGGCAGTACAACAGTTAATGCTGGCAGTACAGCAGTTAATGCTGACAGTACAACAGTTAATGCTGACAGTACAACAGTTAATGATGGCAGTACAACAGTTAATGCTGACAGTACAAAGTTAATGCTGGCAGTACAACAGTTAATGCTGACAGTACAACAGTTAATGCTGGCAGTACAACAGTTAATGCTGGCAGTACAACAGTTAATGCTGGCAGTACACCAGTTAATGCTGACAGTACCACAGTTAATGCTGGCAGTACAACAGTTAATGCTGACAGTACACCAGTTAATGCTGACAGTACCACAGTTAATGATGACAGTACAACAGTAAATGCTGGCAGTACAACAGTTAATGCTGGCAGTACCACAGTTAATGCTGGCAGTACAACAGTTAATGCTGGCAGTACAACAGTCAATGCTGGAAGTAAAACAGTTAATGCTGGCAGTACAACAGTTAATGCTGGCAGTACAACAGAAACATGGTCTTCATTTAACAAATAAACATGGCTTTGAGGGCAATATGCAGGTTTACGGACTGGGCAGTCCAAGCTAGAATGGAATGGTATATGGCCCTAAGTGAAGCTGATCAGTCCGTAAACTGCAGGTTGTCCAAAAATACATGTTTTATTTGTTATATTATACTGAATCTAAGGATTTAAAAAAACAGTTATCGTTTTAACTCATCAAAGAACTATTGTGTTAACCAAAATGTTGAAATATCAAAAGTCTGAAGTCAAAACTATTTAAAAAATGTTTTAAGAGACCAATAATATGTATTACGCATCAAAAGATGTTACATTTGTCATATAATGTGTGTTGTTACATTCTACCTATGTACATACAGCATATAACCTGTATTAGCCAATATACCAAAAAAGTCAATAGAGAGTTGTACACCCTTGGTTAATAAACAGTTTGCTCCGGGCTTTCACAGCGATTTAATGACCGGGTGACCTAACATTGAAATATGAACGAATTATGCAAATGAGGGATAAAATTGCTTCTTAACACACATCTTAATTCATAAAAAAATCAAGAAAAGTTTTAGCAAATCTAATCTCTGTGACACGAATCTCAAAAACAGCTAAGGTGTAAAGAGGGACTCCATAATGGAAACTAGAGCTATCACTGATCAAACAGAAGAGAAATAATGGTTGAAACTTCTGTATTGTTATTAGTACTGTGTTTCTTAGTACAACAAGTTAGTTACACAATCCAGACCAAAGCTTGTCTTACCACTAGTGCATGTTCTTCCGCCATGTCTGGTGACTTGTCTGTGATCTCTTTGGTGAGGGATTCAATCTCCTTGTACTTCTCTTCCAGCATGTTCTGAACAGTCTCATAGTCTTCTTGTAGCTTTGTCTGAAAAGTGATGAAACAATACTTAAAACAGTAACTCTACATCCTTTCCCCAAATTTATTCTCAGTATATGTATACACACCTGTCCTAAGGCCATTAATGGTAAACATATGTTGATCCAGTAAAATTATTTGGAATTCTGCAATAGGCAAAAAACAAAGATTTTCTTTGGTGACAAGTAATAAATAGCTGTCTTCTGTCATCTCTGCATTCTTGACAGAAATTCTAAGTAACAAGCATAGTGCCAGTCATGTGGTTAATGCAATAAGGTTCCATCAGCTTCTTTATTTAATAGCACTTCACCCCTTACATTTCACCCTGGTCACAGTAAATGCATACCAAGCTCATTACAAAGCTTGTACAATTCAAGAGTGGAATGCTAAAGGGTTCTATCTGCTGATTTATCAAATAGCACTTAGAGCCTATTTGCTTTCACCCCTGTAATGTATAAGACTATCTACCTGGAAGTCTGAGATGTCTGTGACTTCAGTGTGTAGATGTTCCACCTCTACAGTGAGTTGTGTAATCAGGCTCTCCTTCTCCTGTATAACTGCTTGTAACATGCTAGCATCTTCAACCTCAACCTGGTACACAATAACAGAATTATAAACGTGTGTTAATACTGTACTGTATACAGCAAATGACATCATTTATAAAGTTATGTTAGAATATGAAACAGCTGCTTATTAATATGCAGAATGTTTCCAGAAAATCCACAACTATTATAAATCAGAGATCGTCAAATGGCAATTAAAGTCCAAAACTAAAAGAAGATACAAAATCTGGTAATGAATAAAAGATTGCCCCATATTTATTTAAAGATGCTTTAGGCTTTAGGCTCTTTATTATATACCCATCAACGTATTGCTCAAAATACAAGCTGTACCGAGCAGTGGAATACTCTGTTAAAACAACGCCAATCAACATTTATTTCAGGTATCTTTAATAAGCTTTCAATAAGAAATCATCCAAATGTCGCCCAATACCGCGATAATTTAAATGCTGTCTGCAAACTGTGCTCTACACATATGTGTGAAACATGTAAAACTATCGTATCTATTAATAGATTTATAAACGTTCTTCCTTCTTAAACACGTCAACACATTAAATGTTAAAAATGTTAAAACTTTAAATTGCATACATTTCTGTAATAATTATATCAATCAAAACCACACACAATCATCCTCGTTCAGAAGCGTATATGTAATAGCATCATTGACAGTAACAGTGATTTAAAATACATGTCAGCATCTCGTGTTAAATCACCTGTTGATCACTGCTGTATGTTGTGATGTTCAGTACACAACTGGGGTATATATAGGTTTCGTTATATGCACACATGTATAAATCTGCGTTGTTTAAGGCATACATTGATCATGACTTTAAAACTTGGAAAGAGAAGTGACCAAATGTGGGTTATCTATGTATATACTAACAGGAATACTAGTACAGTGTGTAGATCAGCTGAGTTATATGATGTCTCATTGCTTGTGTAATACTGTATGATGCTACACTCGACCTCCGGTCTCACAAGACACTGCATTACACAAGCAACTTGACGTGATACAACCCACCGATCAACACACTGTAGTAGTATTCCGTATTTATCTGCATTTATTCAACATCAGTTTTCTGCATCTATTGGCTTAAGAGTAGTTTAGTGAGTAAAATCGTGTGTATTTATATGCACTTTGATAAGACATAATTTCATTAACTTTTAATTTGTCGCCTCACCTGTTTCTTCTCCAGTTCTTCAATATTCTCATCTTTAGTTTTCAGTTCTTCCTTCAATGTAGACACCTCCTCGACAAGGGAGAGTATATGTTCCTCCTTGGACTGAAGAGTTGTTTTCAGGGTCTGTAACTCTGTCTCTAAGGTAGCCACCTTCTCTAGATTAGTGGCAACAGATTCTTGCATCTCTTGTTGGATACTTGCCTAAAATGTTTACATTTTTTGTTTATAACAATCGTCAAGGTAACAGAAACTAGAACTATCACTAAATGTGATTAATACCCCCGCAATACTGCTTTAGAAATGATGAAATTATTAGGAT
>ENA-OREC01001037-OREC01001037.1-marine-metagenome-genome-assembly--contig:-NODE-1037-length-13085-cov-12.860394_pt1 | contig 13085 bp, 7 predicted proteins | sample MGYA00248626_ERZ508543 | MGnify/ENA primary metagenome ERZ508543 (study PRJEB26211, sample SAMN05518279) | marine metagenome | isolation source: Puget Sound, Washington, USA | host: Bankia setacea... | reverse complement strand
GAATATATGCTCTAACCAGCCATGAACATATTGTATTACAAACCATCAATAAACGGTCTAACCAACAATGAACATACGGTATAGTGAACGTGTTGGACAAATAATTAATGTAATATACATGTATATAAAGTCAGAAACTTATACTGTAATTAAGATACACGTACACCAACCAAAATTATCCAACTACCCATTGTATACAGTTATGATATATGTACATGTGGAGCTCTTGAAACGAACGATTACCTTTTCATTACGATTTGCTTGGATGGTTTGAAAACAGTAATTGTTTCCCTTTTTGGTAGAATCACGAAAATCTCGGAGGAAAAAGTTGTGCCGATTTCCCTTTGATCTCTAATGAAAGTTTTTTCTATCCTTAAAACCACTAAACTGCAAGTAAGAGTTGTCTGTGGGTTGTCTCTCTTTAATGATAAAAATACTGTTACATTAAATTGTACAACTGCTGTTTTTCTAACCATTCGAACCATAAAGAATACTTTTCAACATATATCATAACAAACTGTGTTCATCGTGTAGTTTGTGTGTTGATAAAGTTGTGTTTTTGATAACACTGTATGTTTCTGATGTTATATACATGTATATTAACACTAGTTACAATACAGTTTCAATTATACAAAACAATGGCATGCATTTTTTGAACGGTAAAATGTGTACATCATACTATATATGTCAATGTGTCCATCATGATATTCAACACATGTTTTAAAGATTTTCTAGTCAATGTGATCGCGTAACATACATGTACACTGTACTTGTTTGCTATTCTTATCTATATATTCTTTTTTCAAACAGTGATATACGTTTTACAGAAATTACAAACTGTTTATGGATGCTACAACTTCAACTTCTACTGAAAGTATTGTGTCAGGGTATTGGAACCCAGGTATATAGTTTACAGGTGTGTTCCAGTACCATAGTCTATAGTTCTGGATACAGCAGAAATTGTTTCCGTCATATAAATTCCTTTTTTTATGTGACACTGTCAAGATCAACATCGTCGTTATAGTTGTGTATTACAGATTCCTTGCACATGCTAAATTCGTGCTGGACGTTGTCTACTACAATGTACAGGTGATTATTCTGTTATTTAAAAGAGAGACAACTCACAGACAACTCTTACTTGCATTTAGCGTTTTTTAGGGTAGAAAAAAGTTTCATCGGAGATCAAAGGAAAATCGGCACAACTTTTTTGCCCGTGAGTTTCGTGATATTACTAAAAAGGGAAACAACTACAGTGTTCTAACCATCCTACCATGCAAGTAAATCGTAATTTAAGGGTTATCGTTCGTTTTAAGAATACTATTCAACGCTTACTCTACATGTACATATATCATAACAAACTGTATTCAGTGTGTAGCAGGTGTGTTGATAAAGTTGGTGTGTGTTTTTAATTACAGTATCAGTTTCTGACTTTATTTACATGTATATTTGTAAATATTTGTCCAACGTGATCACCATACTCGACATTGGCAGGGTCCCTTTGTAGTCCACCTAAATGGCCATCAACGAGTCTTTTTTGCGATTGTTTTTATTTGACAGACTCGAGACTTTTTTACAGGGATTCAAAGCAAAATATCAAAATCCGCTGATCGCTCATTATTGTAGCTAGGTCCCTTTGGCAATCAATTATGTATCTCTGGAAACGTAAATATACTGATTGTGAGTACGTAATTAGATAGCACAATGATTTTAACTTAATTTAGAATAACGTGAAGTATTGCTTTTTGGACCTGTAAATGATGTTACACGGACGTTCACTCTAATATTTCATCATCGCTTGACCCTCCATTAATGCCCAGTAAAAACAAGTTAGCCTGGGTTTTCCCAGTATTACCAGCTAGTCTGGTCCTTTCCATGAACAAGAAACTTTACCCTCATTGCTTAGTACTGGTTGGTTCCAGGAACAGTGTGTTTTACATTAGCAAGAATTGCTTGTTCCACACTAAAACTAAATCGACAACTGGTAAACTCAATTTAAGTTCAAGTTATGTACATTGTGCTCTTTATACAATTAAATAACTGACACAAATACATCTAATGTTTGGAATTTATTTTATTTCAATCATATAAATACGTATAATAGTATACATTAATAACACAACAATGTTTTCAACAAAGTAAAATCAAATCATACCCAACAAATACAATACTATAATACATACACAATACAGACTGTACTTCACAATCACAACATGTTCTTCCACTACTAACAGCTCTTGGATGTACAATACTATTCGCTAGTAACTCTAGTAAAAAAAAAGAGATGTTTGTCAAAACATTATGGCCTCTGAGCTACATGTTGTCAGGGACACATGGAAGATTGAATAAAATATGCATAACCCCAAACTGCAGCGAACTTGTAATTTTTGAGAGACAATTTTAAGGTTATGCTGATCCTCCATTCAAAGTTTTAGGATAGTTGGAACAGTACTTAGTCAGCCCGTGATGTGTCATAAGAGCTGATGATTTACATTTTCCAGTCAAACATTTCTCTTCCTTAAAGCAGTGATGTTTGCATTGAAGGTTACTGTGACCCTGACCTTTGACCTGATGACCTTCAAATAGAGGAAATATACTGGCCATGCAAAACCTCCCTGCCAAGTTTGAAGATATTAGGCACATTTGTTCTCTATATTTATCTATCAGACAAGCTTTCTGTGTTAATATGACCTTGACCTTTGACCTGATGACCTGAAAAACGCGACATGTCAACTGAGTTACAAAGTGTAAGGGCAATAGGACCAAGCGTTTTGTTTTTATTTATCAGACAAGTTTTTTGCATTACAGGTAAGTGACCTTGACCTTTGACCTGCATGCGTCAATCTCAAAAGGGGTCATCTACTGGTCATTCCCAAACTTTCTACCAAGTTTGAAGACTGTTGGTCAAAGAGTTATTAATGAGACAATCTTAACTACTAAGGACAGACGGACAGACATGTGCAAATAATATACCCCTGATTGTTCGAATGGTGGGATGATAAATTAAAGGAAAACATGACATTGTAACATGTGTATGTTAGCTTACATTTAAGCTAATAACGAAGCATTTTTATTCTTAAAGACTAATTATTTCAAGTCTTGTTGTGTCATTTTATTAAATTAGATAAAGTTTTCAAAAGATAATGCAATGAGATCAAACATGCATAGGGGTTAAACAAAGTATGTAAGCTTATAACAAAAGTGCTTAGCTTTTAGCAAAGTATCAAGCCTGTGAAAAAGTACGTAGCTGTGAAAAGATTACACCAATTTACAAAGTGATAAGCTTATAACGTGTTTAGTGTATAACAAAGTCCTTAGCTCATAACAAAATAATAAAACTTTTTTTCGATCTTTTATACATCAGCACATTTTCTCTAATCACTGGAAGAAAGTAAATTGAGCCTGTATGTATGTATGTATGGGTGAACAACAGCATACTTCCACCTTACCAATTATCATTATACTCTGTTGTACATTACATTTCCTAGTTTGTTTTGCATGCGTCAGGAACTTTATATAAATAACATTATTTTCCATTTCAAATTTCGCAAAACAATTAACAACTTTGTAACATACAACAAAAAAGGAAGAGGAAAATTCACCGCAATAGCGTTTTGTCTGACCGGCACATGAACCTATACATCTCTACTCACAAACTATGACTCACATATTTATTTGCTTCGAGTCCAAGAAACCAGAGAGAATTTGGTCTGCTTACTTCACTAACAAACTGAAGTATAGCAACAGGCTCTTTGAAACCGTATGTAACGTGATTCAACTAAAGGGCTTGGAACTCTACCAAATACAGAATATTAATAAATTAGCCAAGTTTATGCTGTCAAAAACAAAGACGTCACTTGTTACATATATGCACCTGGTATTTAGACATTTCTAGGATCTCACTTAAGTTTTATTTATAACTTCGTTTGGGAGGGATGTCGCTGTGTTTTGCACCTTTGACTCAAAATCGGTGTCACTTTCAGACGTGAATTCTAACCCCATTAGACTCTGTTTCCTTGAGCAAGGCACATTTCTCTCATTGCTCAGTAGTGGTTGGTTTAAGGAAAGCAATTCTAATCAATAGAAATATATTAAGATTTTAATAGATTCTTAAAGGCCCAAACTTCCTCAACATTACTCCATCACTATAATTACACCCATTTATCAACACTGACATAGTCAAAACCAAAGAAGCAATAAAATATTCTATTAACATATGAGTAGTGACCGTTAGCCAATCAATGAGTCTTTTACCAAAATGTCAACACAGAGGCTGAGATAGCAATTTTTCATCCAGCTAAAGTACATGTATTGAGGAGATATGTGCCTTTAATTATAAGTCTTAATTAACATTGACAATCAAATCACTCATAATCTCTCCATGAAGATGTGTCTCAGTCCACTGTGTCTGCTAATAAAAGTTAAACCTAAAATAAAACATGTTTATCATACAACTACATGTACCCTTGTTTTCAATGTAATACAACTATTACAAATATCTGTATATAACACTAGTCTAATATAAACTAAGCCGTAACATGTCAGAGACCCTGGAAGAGAGTCTAGCAGCAGGTCCGTGCAAGCAAAAAAGACCATGAACAAAAAGAATTTTATGCTTGGTGTCATTTTAATATTACCTTTTATGAAACTTGTTCTGGAAACGTTGCAAAGTTTGCGAAAGTTTTGGTCAATAACATTCTCTAAACTCACTTCATAAATGTTTATATTAAATGTCAACTCGTACAAGATCCTGTAAATATATGTACTTCTAAGCACCAACTTTACTTATGACAAAGTTTACATCATTTTAAAATTCAATCATTTTGCTACGCTTGCAGTTACTTACACATTAAACCATTCGTCCAAACTGCTATACATGTAATAACAAATTTAATATAGAGCGACCTTTAATGATCTGGTATTCTAGAAAATAAATCACAATTCTATCCATGATTCAACTACTGAGTAATGGAATACTTTGTGCCTAAGACAATGAAAGCATACTACATGTAACTGTGAAACGATTAATACCAGTAAATGTTGACTATACAAAATCCCGAAATAAACACTTTTAATTAAGAAAAGCTGTGAGAAAAGGGTTGATTTTTTTTTTAATACAGTCATGGTTAAATAAATAGCTCCAGTTTGGTTCCTAACATACTAAGCAGTCTGTTTATGGATGATGTTAAGTTGCACTAGTTGAAAATTTGGTATTTGACTCATCTTACATAGGGTAGTGTGTAATATGACTTGATCTTACATGGTTAAAAGTGTTTTTTCGTGGTTTTCATTTTGTCAACTTATACTGAGTGGGGGAAATGCTAAAGAGTTCTATCCGCTATATTTTTTTATAGCACGTATAACCCTTTTGTTCTCACTGCTCAATATGTGTATCATTGTGTGTATTTGGAATCTATAACTCGACATCCCAGTAATGAACGGTCGTAACTTCTTCTCTAATATAAACTATATCACTTACGACCTATCATTACTGGGACTATGAGCAGTATGTGCCACTCATGAAAATAAATACATTTTAAAGGAAACCACACTGTTACAATGATAGGCTCCTACGTCACCATTTTAAACATTTATCTACTAAAATTCGCTGAAAATGTATTGCGCACACAACATCTTGTTTAATATCAAATACACTTTATATTTGTTCCCGCAGGTAGTATTGGTGCACTGTATTATAATACAATTTAACAAAATTGCATGTTTAGTTTTGCACAATTGCTTCAGTAAAAATGGTTCCTTAGCTATAAAATGTTCGACCTGTACTAGTACATGGGTTCAGACATATTCAAACATACATGAGTTTTTGATGAAATAAGTAACAAGTTATTCGGCCCATTTAAAACAATGGCATTTACTGTAGGCCCGTAAGCCAACCAATGTGTATCCTCTATATGTCTATGACAACTCTACATTTGAATCTATATCTTAATTAGCACATAAAATAAAAAACATATACAATCAAGTTCAACTACTAACTACAACCATGCTCAGGACAGACAAAATACAAACTTAAAAGCAAATCAATCCAAAAAGATATACATTATATCAATAACATTGAAATGAGCTGTTTTGAAACTAAGATGTTTAGAAGTTTATATTTGAGAACCGGTCATGACTTGTGGTCTGAAGATTTTTGTACATTTACAAGATTCTCTACTTTAAGGGTTGAACGGAATACAAAAAGAGCGTTTATTCCTTTGATTTCTACCTATAACTTTGTATACAACACAACACACAATCTATTGGTCCTAAAATGTTATAGACTCAAGTATAAACTCCTTAAATGTTATAGACTCCAGTATAAACACCTAAAATGTTATAGACTCCAGTATTAACACATAAACTGTTATAGACTCCAGTATAAACACCTAAAATGTTATAGACTCCAGTATAAACACATAAACTGTTATAGACTCCAGTATAAACACATAAACTGTTATAGACTCAAGTATAAACTCCTTAAATGTTATAGACTCCAGTATAAACACATAAACTGTTATAGACTCCAGTATAAACACCTAAACTGTTATAGACTCAAGTATAAACTCCTTAAATGTTATAGACTCCAGTATAAACACATAAACTGTTATAGACTCCAGTATAAACACCTAAACTGTTATAGACTCAAGTATAAACTCCTTAAATGTTATAGACTCCAGAATAAACACCTACAATGTTATAGACTCCAGTATAAACACATAAACTGTTATAGACTCCAGTATAAACACCTACAATGTTATAGACTCCAGTTACAAACACTTAGAATGTTATAGACTTGAGTATAAACACCTAACATGTTGTAGACTCAAGTTTATACACCTAAAATGTTATAGACTTCAGTATAAACACCTAACATGTTATAGACTAGAGTATAAACACCTAAAATGTTATATACTCGAGTTTATACACCTAAAATGTTATAGACTTCAGTATAAACACCTAACATGTTATAGACTTCAGTATAAACACCTAAAATGTTATAGATTTCGATCATGTATAAACACCTAAAATGTTATAGACTCCAGTATAAACAGTCGATTGGCCTCTTTACGAATCCACGCCATGAGTTTGTTGACTGCATTAATGGCTAGAGATTTGGTCACTAGAGGACTGAAAACTGCGTACAGCTCAAACCCCTGAGTTACCTGAAAAAAGTAATTAAACAACATATTAGTTTCTTGAAATCATACAGCTTATCACACAATAGGAGAAAGTAACAATCTTGCGAGTTATACAACATAGATTTAGTCATGAACTAGCTATGTGCTACATAATGAACTATACATTCTAAAAATAGCAAATTTAGTATTGTTTCGTAAAGATTTGATAGTGTAAAAACATATAATTGCCACGGAAATCTTTTAACCGTTTTTTTTATTCACGTGATGAATGAATCATCGACCAAGTACGCATGCACTCATTATATAAATAACGAATTATGTGATAAATGAAAAAAAGGACCTGGTACATATGCACTTAGTCTGTAACTCTCATAACCACTTATTTACAAAGAAACTAAACTAATCTAAACCTCAATAGATAACAAAGGCATGTTTGTCCCTCCCTGAAGCTGGAAAAACATCTGCGGAAATTCAGTTGGTCATATGATTAAATAACGCTCATAATGTTTCTAATTTGTTATGAAAGTAAAGTTGAAGATCAGAGTCAAGACCACGCCGATGGTTACAAAGTAAAACAAAACAAATTAAAATGTAATATTAAATAAGCAAGAAATTATCAAAACAGGTTAATTTATATAACCATTTATCATCAAAATTTCTAATACAGTCATGTGAAGTTAATTAACAAGCCTTTCATAATATTGATTTTCGGATTTTGTAGTGCTGTTAGTTCATTTACAAGTATACAGTGAAACCACTCTTTATTTTCCTTGAGATATTTACAGAAAACTGCCTGGTCTATGTTATGTTTAACAGAACTATAATTGGGAGTTATACATCAATATATGACAGAGATAGCAGACTTTTAACTGGTTTCGAAAAAATAATTTGTTCTTTACTTGTGGAATTTCAATCATTTTTACTGGACCTACTTATTTTTAACCAGTTATGGCTGACCTATGGAATGGTGTCTTTTGCTTAGCCTGATATGATGAAAATGTTTAAACTTGCTGTATAAGGTGAAAAAATTGCTCACGTAGCGGAGGGCAGTTTCTAATATTAGTATGACATGTGCCTCAAACATTTTTGCTTTTATTTTAATATTCGTGGATATTGAAAGTGAAAAATGCATGACATGAAAATTGTTTATCTAATTATGCAAAAAAGTAACCTTGCTAGTACATGTAACAGTTTGGGTACAACGTTTATGGGTTTCCAATTTTTGGAGCACTAATTAGTTGATTAAGGATTGTCGCGTTCTAGCATTTTATCACTCAATATACAAAGTCAAATATTTTCGATATACTTCGACCACTTATGTAATATCCTTATCACTTGCATTAACAACTTGTTCCACCTATTTCAATCATGTAACCCTTCCCATTGTTATCAACTTACGTATTTCTCAACTTTAATTAGGAGTGGGTTCCTAAGCGTGGGTTCTTAAATGTGGGTTAAACTTCTCTCAATTATGATTTACACACAAACCTTAAAATAATTAATTGAATTTACCATCTTAACATATAGAGGAAGTAATAAATAAAGTTAACAAAAGGTCCTTGAATCTTTCCAGCAATTTGTCTTCCTGTTTGTAGGTCATAAGAGTAAACACTTTCCTACATGTGGTAAAGTGGTAACTATTTGCCTTGCTTTCAATTACAGGCCAACTATTCCTCAAAATCACGTCTATCACATAACTAACCTTGTTTTCAAATAATACAACCATGACAAATATCTTTATTTTACACTAGTCTAACTTAATCTGAGCCACGACAAGCGAGAAACCTGTAGAAAACGTGTCAACAGCTACTCGCTACGCGCTCAAAAGCCATGTGATAAAAAGATTGAATTTTACTCTCGTTGTCATTTGAATATAAACTTTTAGGAGACTCTTTCCAGACATGTTATAAAACTCACCAAAGGCACACTTAATAACATTCCCTTGACCCTTTTCATAAATGTTTATGTTAAATGACAACTCATGTATGATCCTGTATATATGTTTCTGGTACTTACAAAATACTGTACCAGAGAGATAACCCATTTTGAAAAGCCACTGTAAAATAGCAGTCAAACGTTAATACACAATGAGATGCTGTTATCACCAAGTGAAAGTTTCTGTTTACATTTGAGTTACCATTAAAACTTAATCCTCTTAGCCAATCAATGAAGAGCTTTAAACAAATTGTCAACACAGGTAGCTTTTCATCATCCAGTTAAAATACTGAGGAAAACAGGGACTTTAACTACGAGTATCTAGAAATAGGTAACCCTTTTTTACTCACCCATCCCAGCAAGGCCTCATACTGCCCAACATGGTACAGAATCTTCAACGGGCGACTAGAGGAATGTATTCTGTTGTGAAGGTAATGGTAAAGCCCGAATAACCTCTCCTGTTGCTCTGGGCTCAAATACGGGGCTTCTAACTCTGGGCTTGTGTACTGGGCTGTGCTTTTATTTTTGTACAAGAAATGCCGCAGGTCAGATATGCCACACTTTGAAATATTATAATTGTCTTTACGTAAGGAATCACTTATTGCTCTTAACCCATTGTATTTCTTTAGCCTCTGAAAATATCAATCAATACAACATGCATATAATATAGGTTTAATTATAATCAAATATACTGAGAGAATAATTCAACACTCAATATGTTTGATAGCTTGAACATCAACATTCAATAAGCAGGAATCAGCAAAATACACATCTTATGTCATGAAAGACTGCAATAATGATATAGAGTGGAACCCCTCTAAACCGAAACCTCAGTAAACTGAAATTCCGTCGAAACCGGACAAATGTCTAGGTGTTTTCAGCTAGACAAGCTTTCTATTATTTCTAAACGATTTCAACCCTATTTTACCCCTCTAAACCGAACAACATTTTTTGTCACATAAATTGTTTTGACAATACATGTGTTGACACAACTACACAAGGTTTTCATACCCGTGACCAGTTGTGGCTTCATTAAGATAAAGTCTTTCTTCCACAAGGAACATAAAAACAATCTATCTTTAAACCAAAGTTAAGCAAATAAAGCATTATTTCTTGGTTGAATGTACTTGACTGGTTCAGCAACTTCAAACTAATACAGTCTACATTATCAGGCAGTTAAAGGGCAATCAAGTCACTTTGTAAGCACAAAAATGTCACGTTGTTTATGACTGGTTGTTGTTTTGTTTACTAGTGTATGGGTTGTCGTTAACTGTCTCCCAAGTTCAAATGATTATTTCCTGGTTTATTCTTGTCTTAGAAGCCAGATCATCATGAAATATATGATCAGTTTGACAGATGTTGAATATCGTTACACAAGAGAAGAACCAGGGTATCGTCTTCCTACATAGGATAGTCTTATTTTGTTTTATCACATAGCTAAATGTAATATAGCCATTACCATGATTACCAATATCTTTATATTACACTAGTCTAATACAACCTGAGAAACATTTGGAAAACGTATCAAGTGGCGTATCCGAGCAGGAGGATTTTATTCACGTTGACATTAAAGTAAAAACTTTAATGAAACTCGTTCCGGAAACATGATAAAGTTTTGTCTGAGGCTCGCTTAATAACAGTCCCTAAACTTGTTACATAAATATTCATATTAAATGACAACTCATGTAAGATTCTATATATAAGAGAAATTGATTCTAATAGTGATAAGGACGACTATCCCCCCCCCTCCCCCTTCCAATCTTCAATGCATAAGTAAGTTAAAGCACGGACACCAGTATAACTGTGTACTCTGACCTTTAAATGTTTCATGTGACCTTGACCTTTGAGGTATGGACCCCTGTCAAGGTCACTGCAAATCGTCTCAATGAGGTCAACATTTTAACTAAGTTATCTGGTAATCCATCAATACATAAGTAAATAATAGCCCAGACACGAAATGTTACAGACAGACGGACAAATTGCATTTCTATAATCCCCTTCAACTCTGTGACGGTTGATTAAAAATGGTACCCTTCTGATTCTAATGCTGGGTTGTCAACTTTTATCTTCATTTGTAATGCCATAAACATCATTTGTTTTACTGTTTACCATATTTGAATAGAACACATACTGCTTCTAAATTCAGATAAAAAATAACACAAATCTTGTACACAGAAATAAAACCTTACTGCTGTTTACTTACCTCTGTAATTTTCTTCTGACAATCAGACAGCGTGAAAAAGGAGTCTCTATCAACAGACAGAAGCAGCAGACATGTCTGACACTCTTCATCCAAATACGATATATGGGCCTGTAGGAAGCCACTGAAATAAAACAGAACTAGAACTATGAGTCAAATCACAAAGGTTACCCGGTCCTGTACAATTAATTATCTCCCTTGAATGATCTCCATTTGAATTCTCCGTACAGGATTATATTCCTACATGCATATTCTTAGGTCTTATTGTCTAACCTATCTTTTCGCCCAATCAAAGAACCTGTTTTGGAAAATTTGAATTTCTATTTCACGAAGAAAGCTAGTTTTGGGCTATTAATTATTAAGATACCAGACAGGTGTCCAAAAAAAGATTAGACACTAAGATTTGTTCAGTTTCTCAATATCGATTCATCCATTTAGTAGCTTACAATTTTTTATAGAGGGACTGGGTGTTTCCAAAAAATACCCCCCTCCCCCCACCCCAATATGTCAGTGGGGATATACATTTCATTTTTCAGTTACTCCATTTTCTCATCTGTTTTAGGATATATCTGTCCTATTATGATACTGTTATTATAGAATGAATCTATGTCAGATAAGCTTCTATAAGATATCTGTCCATTTCTGGACTTTCTGTGGTGCCTTATAATATATAATCATATATAAACGTTAATGAAATAATTGTTGTATGAGTGTATTTAACATACAATTCCAATATTCAACTTGTTCCACAAACATATGCAGAATTTCAAGTTTTATTTACAAGAAACCATCACGGATCATATGTCTGGATTTTTGGACAGCTTGTAATGTATGCAAGATACTGGAGAGTTGAGGTATATGTGCAGAAGGTTTCATTAATGGGTTTCTTAAGTTTCAAGTATTTTTCACCAATGACTTTTTACCAAATTGAGGTTATTGTGCATAAAGCTGTAATTTTGACACCTAAAACAATTTCAATTGAAAGGTCTTTTCAATGTATGCATGCACCGCCTCTTCGATAGCCGGTGGCTTTGAGTGCGGGAGGTCCCGGGTTCAATCCCCAGTCAAGGGCCGCGTCATACCAAAGACGTTATAAAAATGGTACCAGTAGTTCCCTCGTTTGGTACTCAACATTGAAAAGGGAAATAAATACTGGCTCTTTCTCAAGAATGTACAATGTGTAGCTGTTTTCAAAGTGTAATATTATTAAATTGTGTAAGCTATTTTAGCTATCATTTCTAGATTTATTGAAGTCTAGATTCCTACGTTTCGTTGTAAAACTTACGAGTTGTCAAACTTTGGCAGACATATTGGTGTCCAGGACTCGGCAGCTTTGAAAGACTCTGCAGCATTTACCAGGTTTATAATCAGGTGAAGATCCATGGGGTGTAGAAAATACTTCTTCATTCTTACCAGTGTAACAAGTTGACTGTTGGCAATAATCAGGGCAAACACCAAATCCTACAATGTACAAAGTGTCATTAAATCAAATCTGGAACTTGCTATATACTGGGACGCCACAATTCCAGTGAAGCAAACACGTAAAAGGTTTGTATATATATGGGTTGTCATTTTATGTACACATTTATTAAACAATTTCAAGATTAAGCTTATTTTCTTCTTCTCGTTCGCTTACACGACCAGTCCAGCAGCAGTGATGAAGTTGGTGGTCTTCTTCAGGTCCTCTAAGCCCCCATATAATTTCTGGTGAAGCGGAGTTGCTGATGGCCACTGTGCGATTGACTCTGGTTGGTGTCTGTTACATCTCTGAAGAACATGCTCGGCTGTCTGGTCCTCCTCCCCACAGGGAC
>ENA-OREC01001036-OREC01001036.1-marine-metagenome-genome-assembly--contig:-NODE-1036-length-13087-cov-12.363874_pt1 | contig 13087 bp, 2 predicted proteins | sample MGYA00248626_ERZ508543 | MGnify/ENA primary metagenome ERZ508543 (study PRJEB26211, sample SAMN05518279) | marine metagenome | isolation source: Puget Sound, Washington, USA | host: Bankia setacea... | reverse complement strand
ACTAACCATGCTTGTTTCAGCTTCGTCTATCACTTTTAGGACGTCTTTCACAGAAATATTTGCATTGTTTACCAAATCATCAACATTGATTCTCCAAATGTCCATGCCTTCTAGACTATAGTTCACGTGTGAAATGTTTTGTGGAAGAACAGATATATTCTTAAGCAGAGCCTTTAATGCTTGAAATTGTATATTAGTTGGAATTTCAACCGAATAAAGTTCGTCGGAAAGGTTTCGTATTTGCCCTCTAAACGTCTCCGTGTTCTGAAGTCTGGAATGAATAGTTTGTACACTGTTGTTTTTATACCGCAAATCGGCCAGAAGTTGCTCTCTGTCTCGTTTCAACGTCGGTAGGGTTTCATTTAATATGTTGAGTTTCTTTTGCTTGGTCAGCAACTCTTCTAAAGAACGAAGTAACTGGTCAGATTCTTCCAACAGAGCCATGTTAGTTTCTGCATCTGTTCTGAAAAACGTGTTATCATTGTTCATATTTTCCGTTTCCATCGTGGCATTGAAGATTTCGTTTTCCGCTTGTTCAAGTATTTGGTCTAATTCCGTTATGTTGGCATGCGTTTGATTCAAAACAGATGCTATTTCATCAAACCGTGCTTTCACTACATTGTAACTGTCCACTAGTTTCCTGTTAACTAGATTCTCTGCTAGTGGTAATCGAAGACCAACTGTATCCCCCAAGATATGTCTAATCTTAGCAAATAGGTTCACAATGTCTGTGTTTGAAGTATTAGGAAACCTTGTCGATAGGGTTTCGACCATATCTAAATTGTTTGTCATTCGGTTTCTTATTTCTTTAAACAAATCGTCAGTTTCGGAAATATTTGATCGTAACAACTTTAGACCATAATCAGATTCAGCCAATCGTCGTTGCATTTCAATGAACATTTCAACAACACGTTCTGTGTTTAACAAATCTTCAATTGTTTTGTCATGTTTGCGTATATTCTGCATGCGTTGTCCGCTGGTTCCATATGTGGCGTTAATAGTTATTGCTTCATCAACTGCATGGTTAAACGACTGCTTCATGTTAGTCAATTGATTACTCAAGTTGAATAGGTCTATACTTTTATTTACAATAGTTGTATTCAGAGCGTATAGCTTGCTAGACGCACTCTCAAACTCGTGTGTGGACTGGTTCAGAACATTTTCTACATCATGGCCATGACCTCGTAAAGTTTCAAGCGAAATATTAAGCAATTCCTCGTTGATTATGATTGCGTATGTTTTGTTCAGCAGCTTGTTGAATCTATTTTTATATCCACGAACATGTTTTATTTCTTCGTCCGTACGATTTCTAGCGTTTAACAAACTTTGAAGCCATTCTTCTAAACTTGATTGCGATGCATTTAGATAATCAAGTTTTTCTTGTGATATCAATAGCCGCTCTAATTGTGTGATGTATTGTTCAAGTTCTCTTTGTCGCTGATCTAACTGTTTCCCTTTTCTTGAAAGTGTAGTCAATGTAGCATTGGTTGCATACAAAACCGCGTTTGTGGTGTTTTCTAAATTGGGGAAATATTCTAACACACGACCTAAAGATTCACGTTTAGTAAACTTTTGAAGCAACTGCTTTTGGAATTCCGATAACTGTTGATGTAAACCTGTTACTGTTTCATATGCCTCCCCGCTTTCGACATCAATATCGTTTACTTCTTTCGTGTATGTACGTATTGTCATGTTTATCTTTCCTTTTAAGTATTGTATATCTTGGTTTGCTGTTCCATTGTACGTTGATGTCAGATGTAAATATTTGGTAGTACTTTGGTTTAGGTGCTGTCCAAAAACGTGGTTTTCTTTCATCTGTGTTTGGATTTTATGATATGCCATGTTTGTTCTGTCTTGTATTTTAGAAAGAGTTTCGTTGGTATGATTGAATTGTTCAATTATATCGATGAACTCTTGAACGCTGGAGTTTGTTCTAACCAGACTATCTCTCTCGGACTTTAAAGTAACAGTTATTGCTCCTATTTCCCCATCAAGTTTTGTCATCACTGTAACCAGCTGTTTGTATCGATCTTTCATACTCTGGAGTGTTTCATTGTCGCTTACAAGTGTCCCATCAAGAGCTTGTAAATTTTTCTCAGTATCTCTGTACAGCTTTTCTATCATATCTAAATGTTCAGTAGAAGAACCAAGAGATCCATTCACATATCCGAGGGTATCCGACAAATGTGATGTGTTAAATTGAAGGTATGATGTACCATTCATGTCAGTCTGTAATTTAACGAACGACCCATCTACCTGTTGCAGCATCTGCTCAACCTCGGATAAGAATTGTTCGAGCTCATCTAGTTTACCTCTGTAGGACTTGTACTCATGTCCAGGAAATTTAGAGTTAAAATATTCTTCCTTTTCTGTGCGTTTGTATGTGTCCGTTATATTAGATAAAACAGTCTTCAAACTATTCATCGACAATTTTAGATTTTCAGAAGAGTTTGTAATTGTGTCAAAATTCCTGGCAATCATTTGTGTCAACTGTGTTAGGTTTCGTAGAACTTCATTTCGTTTCAAAGTCAGCTGTGTCAAGTTACCATGTGTGTCAATAGTGACATTCGATAGCATGCTGTACAGTTCTTTGAGGTCCTTTGCTACTTTAATGTTGTTCGACAGTGATTGCATTTCTTTAGATAGATTTGCTAACTGAGCTGCACCGTTTAGAAGTTCTGTATTAAACGGTTCAAAATGTTTGTTAAAGGTAGTTCTGTTAATGTGCTGGAATCCATTCTTAACTGAATGTGATGCTGTTTCTAACATCGACATATTCAGTATTATTTCATCTACTTGCAGCTGTTTGATATCGAATTCTTCTACTTGCTGTAATAGAAGATCAATCATACGATCTGTATGTTTATCGGTTTGATCTAAGTCGTCTAATGAGCTGCTTATATCTTCCATTTCGTGTACAGTGTTCGAAGTCTGAGTATGTGTGTTGTTCAGATCTTGTTCTAGTAGTCTCATGTTATCTGATAATGTGTTCAATAGTTCCTGGACGTTCTTGTATCGTTTTTGTACGTCAGCTATGGTTTCGTTGTGTGCATACATTTCTCCATCCAGCCATAGAGTGCGATTTACGTTATCGAGCTCCTGTCGCGATTTCTTGAGTTTGTCACTCAAAGCTTCCAGTGACTTATTGTGTCGTAAAAGCTTCTCTAAAATGGCATCCAAAGAAATGTTAACGTTTGGAGTCTGTGACAATCTATTTTTCAGAGTATTGAAAATATTCATTGCATCACTAACCCTCTTATCTGCTGTATGTAGTAGACTATTAGCATCGCTTAATGACTGGTTTAAAGTTTCCTGTTCGTTTTGCAAATCTGCGAAGTAAGTTTCAGCAAGAATCTTCTTCTGTTTATCCTGAAATAACTGTTTGTTCGAAATGTGAACTGTATCATTTATATCCTTCACTAACCACTGTAATTTGTTTAAACGTTTACGTATGTCGTTTACGTCCAAATCTATTGATTCCGCGTTTTCTGAAGTTGTCTTGAGTTTCGGCACAATGAACGCGTTTAGGAGTTGATCAATATTATATCTGTCAAGAGTTATGTTTTCCATCTTGCCGAGAAGTCCTTGAAATAGTTCAAAAGTATCTTCAGTGGTAATATTAACTTTTCCATATTCTGTCGTTAAATTTTGCATCAGGACAAGGTTTTCACGCAAAGCATCGTTAATATATGATTGTGATAAGTCGATTTCTGTTTCTATTAAATTGCTGTAATTCATTTTCATAACACTGAATTTCTCATCTAGACTGTACAGGCGACTGTGTGTCTCCGTCAAATTATTTGATAACTCCGTCATGTTCCTTTCAATGCTTTTTAAAATAATCCTTGTAGCATCAATATCGGAAATTGTGTCCCGAGCATAGGATAACATTCTTAAAATGTTTTCAAAGGTGTCGAATATGTGTTGTGTTTCTTCGTCAATCGAATTTGCAGAGAAGTCGTATTTTTCTAATGTCCGTGACAGGGTAATAACTGTTTCATTGTATGATTTGTATCTTTCTCTTAGTTCTGCTAGGCTGTGTTTTGATTCATCTATTGCTTTCAATTGTAAATACTTCGAAGATAAGCTCTCGCCAATAGTTTGTGTCTCTACACTCCCCGATGTAAGTTTTGAATCCAGGTCATCTATCGCCATCAATTCTTTGTCTATGTTCACATTAACATTGTGAGCCAATAGCTCGTCCCTTTTCGATACAATAGTGCGTCCCATAGCTCGTATACGTTTAATTCTATCGCTTATATGCGAATAGTTGGCTGAGGAAACATTCACGTTGTTCAGCATCAGTTCATAGTATTCTAAGATTGTTGGGCGATGACTAGAAACAAAGTCATGTTTCTCTTTCGTGTACTTCAAATCCGTTTCTACACCCTCTATCCCAACATCGATTCGTTCCAGTGTCTTGTTTGCAGCATCTAGCCCTTTTAGAAGATGTATAAGAGTTGCATTAACATTAGCCAATTGTGTATTTGTATCATTGGCCATAGATAATATATACTTAAGAAAATCATTGCTCTCTTTGTTGATATGAAACTCGGTTTCATTATATCGCCTAAAGGCGCCTTTATACTGCCTTGCTGTAAGCTGAATTGTGTTTTCAGTTTCTACTAATTGTCGTAGGATGTCACGAAGAGTAAATATTTCGGACGAGATGTTCTGTATCATGTCATCATAAATATTCTCATTTTCTAATGTTCCATTGACGTTTCCAAATTGCTCACGTAATGATTTAATATCATATAGCTTTTTCTCAAGCGCAGCAATTAAAGCTTCCACATTGTGCTGACTGCTAAAAGTAGCATTCTCAATCTTCTTTAGTCTGTCAGTAATCATCCTTTCTTTTGCGTTTACGCTGTCAATTTGTAGTCGAATGTCTTTCGTTGCATCCACCAGTTCTAATGTTGTAGTTTCAAATGAGATCAACGACTCACTCTGCTTTAACACATTGTCTAATAATTCTGCATAGTGAAGTAAAGTTTCGTTCACATATTGTGTATTATTCACAAGATCGTCTAAGCTTGAATATACACCAATGGGATGTCCCGCTTTGTTCCATAACAGTCCAGCTGTACCATCAAACTTACTGGACCATAGGTCATAATCTGTGACAAGATTTTGAAAAGATCCTATTTTCTTTGTAAGCTGTGATTGGACTGAGTCCAGGGGGATTTTAAGGTTTTTGTAATTCTTTTGTACTTCGGACTCCATGGTAAGTGTTGTCTGCATGTCTTTAAGCAGTCTGTTGAGAAGTTCCACATCCATATCGGTTATCATCCTTTTGTCTTGAAGAGTTCGGAATAGTTCAAACAATCTGTCATGTGTGTTATTGATGTACAGTATGTTCTTTTCAGTCTCTAAATACGTTGATGTTGTTTGATTTACATCCTCTTTCAGTTTGGACATCTGATACTCTGCTTCTTTTGATATATCTTGAATAAGGCTGGCGAAGTTTGACACATTTTTTACTGTTTCAGAAATGTCCTGCAATATTGTGTCAAGCGTTGCATATCGCTGTACTAATAAGTCTCTTGACGCAACACTTTCCGTCAAATTATGTTTAGCAATACTGGCCCTTCTTAACAAATCGTCCATCGATAACTTGGTTTCCTCGACCATGGCCATCATAGTCGGAATCGCCGGACCCACACTCACTAAACTGACGTTCATATTTTCAAACGATTTTAACAATCGAGATAAATTGTTACTCATGTTCTTGTATGTTGCCTCCATCGCATCTAAAGAGTTGTTTGCCATCCTGAGTTGTAAACTAGTTTGTATTAGGTTATCTCGTGTCTCGTTTATTTTTGACAAAAGTTCATTCACCACAGATTGTGAATTATCCATAGTACTGACTAATATTTTGTTGGATTCCTCCATGATGTCACTTTTTCCTCTTAATATACGGAGTGATTCGTTTGCGTTATGAATCTGTTTGTTCAAATTTCTAGATGAACCTACAAAATTAGACACTGTTGCAAATAATCGTTCCGACGTCTTCAACTCTTCTATTGCAGAATGGCTAAGTCCAACAAAAGTTTTATTCAAGTGCTGCAATTTTTCGCTAACGTCACTAGTTGTCGTAGCCATAGTAGAAGTTGTTTTGTTCACAATGTTCAAAGTTTGATTGATATTTTCAAACGATATGTTTATTTCACCAATTGTGATGTTCATTTGTTTCACCTTTTCATTCATATTGTCTACAGATCCAGCAGTCTCGTTCACGGTCGCATTAACAGTGGTTATAGTACTGTTTAAAAGTTTAAACGCCGTGTCAATGTTGTCAAGTGTTCGTGCAAGCGCATTAAGGCTTTCATCTAGGTAGTCAAGTTTGTTTTCAATTTGATCTAGCTCAATATTAGTCCCTTCAACATCATCACCAATGCTAGAAAGTGTTCCGTTCATTTCAATAAGCACTCCAATAGTATGTATGATGTCCTTTGTTTGTAAGCTGACTGTAATTGTTTCATTTCTTCGCTGTATATTGAACTCATTGAGAGTCGTATTCATTCCTTGTAACCAATCCATGGCAAAACTTAGTGAGTTGTTCATGCCTGTCATGTTTACCCTCAATTCAAGCATACTACTGTTGAGTCCCGCTAGTTTACTGTCCATGTCAGACAACTTAGTTAGTACATTGAAAACTGTCCCATTCACAAACATGCTTGGTTCATTCATACCTTCAAGAGTTTTGTTGATCCCGAAGTAGGTATTGTTAAGTTTAGTGACCGTTAATGAAACATTTTCCATATTTTTGTTGAATCCCTTTAGTCTACCATAAAGTCGATCAAGCTTTTCATGAGTATTTACCACCGTGGAATTTATATCTTTCAAAGAGACACTTATAACATCGGAGCCGCCCATGACGGCATTGACTTTCGTGTTCAAGCCACGTATTGCCTGTTCTAGACTATCAAGGATTGATTGCATACTGCCCAAAGTGTCGTTGGAATAAGCGGACGTATACGTTACATCAAACGCACTTTTATTCACATAACTTAGAGTCGCGTTTATATCAACTAAATGATCGTTTACGCCCCCGGCTGTTCCATTCAAATTCATTACTGAGAATTCCACATATTTAGCTGCGGTTGACAGATGGTTCATCGTATCGTCAATGTGTTTAATTACATCATCAATGTTAAACACGGTGTCATCAAATGATCTCAAGAACTCTTTAAAATCCGTTAATGTTTTGTTAATGGTGTTTAGATTTTGCTTCAGGTTTCCAAGAGATACCGTCATATTTCGAAGGGTTTCCTCCAATTTGAACATCGGCTCGTGTGTCTCGTGGAACGTTTGGTTGATATAGTCAATAGTGGCTTGCATTTTCTCTATTTTGTCAGTCATACTGAACATGTTTCCAACTAAATCTATCAAAATATCCTTCATTCTATACACGTCTGCAAATTCACCGTAGCCAGGTAATCCTGAAAATAATATCAATAACTATATTAATATATTGTAAATATAAATTATATATAATTTTAAACTATTGTGATTTAGATTTTCCATAAAAAGGAGTGTGTGTAGTAACGTATTCAAAGGTGTCAGCATAAACTATTTCAAACTAGAGGTAAATCTAACAAATCTTTATAGAATAAGTATGTAGTGTGCGTAGTAGTATGTAGTATTAACATACACAAATGTTCCTAGTGTTCTAGTATTTGTTAATTGTGGCTAAAATATTATGGATATACAATACTATTATTTGTTGAGTTTTGGATAGATACACAATATATTCACAGTGATAGCGTACAGATAACAACAAAACTGTCTTACCATATAATATAGGCACACAAACAACACACAGACATTGAGAACACATTAATACGATTTAAACAGGTTAACAGGCGGTGGTCTGTTCACTTTTGATGACACTGCAAACCATCCTGTAATCAAAAGCACAATCACTACAAGTTACATCGAATATAAGTAAGGTGTTGTTTGAGCAATACGAAAAGCAATACAAAGTGCGCACATGATTGGTTACGTTGAGTTATACAATACATAAATGAATACAGGCCCGTTTGCCATCCACGCCAAGTTCCGACTGTGTTTAAAATGATCGTGTTACCCGTCAGAGCTTGCTTTGTATACCTGGAGTATTGCCGACTTGAGCAGCAGTGTTACCATGGCCAATGCTGATATGTTGTGTTCTATGTCGTGGACTAGAGAACTGAAACAACGGTGTTGAGGATTTGCTAGCTTGTTGTGGATATTTCCACTGTATGGCATGGTTCCAACCGTATCCATGTGATCTATTGTGAACTATGACATTCCGAGATCTCTGGAGATGGTTTGTATATCTTTCACGTTGGCTACTTTGTGTCTTTACACCCATTATTGCAGGACTTGTTCTACTTTTCTGAACAACCTGTCGAAGGAAAGCCCATGGTTGTTGATCACTAGATTCTGATCTACCCATTACAACTGCTGGCCTGCCATTGTAGAAACCAGCGCGAAGTTGGAACTGTGGCAATGTATCGAATCTGTTTTCAGGCGGTTGTCTTTTCTTAATTATTTGAGGGACAGAACCACTAAATGCTGCTTTATTACCAGTGTTAGTATGCCCAATATTGCTACCGGACTGAAAGGGATTCGACACCAGATTCATGACGTTTTGTAAATTATTTCGCATCATGCTGTTGGTCATTTCTTGCATTTGATTCATCCTGTGTATGTTTGAATCTAGCAGACTGGGATAATATACTGAACCAAGAAGGTTTCGATTGCCCTGGTTGTTTGGTATGCTGACAGTAGGTGGGTTTACTGTCTTTAAAACTGACTTCGCCAAATGTGTGGAAGGATGTGTCATAGAGTCATCGCCCATTATCTTGTCAAAGAATTTCAAAGCGTTCTGAATATGAGTGTCTGCTAACCCTAAACTGATATCAGATGATGTTAAGTTTGTAGTGTCTGCAACAAAACCATCCAAAGGAGCAAATACTGCATCTGTATTTAAATTGTTATCCACAGAATGATGTGTGTTATGGTGACGATTTGCTGCATGTACGTGCTCCAGAGCAATCATTGGGACACCTTCACGAGGCAGTCCGGCGATATCACCAACACTCATGTTCAATGTTTCTTTCGGCGTATTAAATATGTTCAACCATTCGATAGTGTTGTCATTAATCAAAGCTTCTTTTATGGGCACGTCGACAATTTCGTTCAGTTCGGGTTTAGGTTCATTTAGGATGTTACTTTTTAGACCAGCATTGCCAACTTGGTTTATGACAGGATCGGCTTGATGTTGATATTTGTTAGATCGGATTTCTTTAAGCTCTGGTGCCGTTGAGTAGTGAATCCGAACCGGTGCATCTGTGTTGATCAACAGTCTAGGGATGCTTACGTGTTCCCTGATGGTTACAGTTGGTTGAGTGACAGATTTCATATTAAGTCCCTCTGTCCATAATGAAGAATAGCTTTCCGTCTGATGAATCTGGGAAGAGCGTGGCATTTCTGTAAATCTAGCAGTGGTTGTTACAGTTGCCCTTGGTTTAACTAAGGGTTCAATGTCATTCGCTGTACCCCTGATCAAGAATGCGTCCGTTGCCAAAGTGAAAATTTTGCTATCTGTGGTTTCGCTGTCATGTCGACTATCTGAGTATTGTAATATAGGAGTCTCGGTAATCGCAATAGCAACATTGTTATTGATATCTTCAAACGATGCTTCCAGTACGACCCCAGGTACGTTAACACTGTTGTCAATACTTTTTTTCTGCTGAAATCTACCGTTTACATTTGCACTTTTTGAAGTGTGTCTGTCTTTTGCCTGCTTTTGCCTTTCGTCGATTTTGTTTCTTGGGAGGAGTTCCACTTTTCTTATTTGATTGCCAGCATCCATTTCATTGGCTACTGGCTGAACAAATTCTTGAGATTTCCGAGGAAACACAGACACCCTCGTTGGAGTAATAATTGAACCTTCACCATGCAATGTACTTTCAACACTTATTACAACATCAGACACCACAACGTTCAACATCTGGCTTGTACCACTACCAATGCTTGACAGAGACAAGTTATGATTTGTGTTATTATCAAGTATTTCACGATGTGATTCCGCTTTCAGTTCAGCTAGAACCTTTTCCACTAAATGTCCAGGTAATACTTTTCTTTGCAGATCTTCAACAGTGATTAAAGCAGTACGATTAAGCTTGGACAAGACATTTTGTGTTAATGGTGTGTCTTTTGTTAGTATCGGTTTGTTATTGTCATTATGTTGCTTAATCGTATCGATATTGTCAAACTTACTTGGAATGAAATTGTCATCTGAAAAAGAATAGATAAGAACTCGTGTTAAAAATTGATTGATTAAAGTACCTATTTTTCGGAAAGGTTAACCATAGTGCCTAAAAGTGATAATATATGATATATAGTTCAATTTTAAATTATAGTTTAATAACTAACATTAACTAGGAACATGTTTACGAAAACAGAGTACAACATTTTGTAATTATGATAGTACTGTTACTCGGTTACTAGATGAGAGCGAGGTCAATCGTTATATATATATATAATGCTGCTTAACTATATCATTATTGTAATATTCTTTCTAACAGTATCTATAGTTTTCGGCGAGCACCTTTTACCGCTTTAATTTACCATTATTTTATACATTTATATCGAATACATTACAATAATGTGACAAGAGGAATGTGAATTTCAACTTGATGATAATGACGACGACAATGGTGATGACTTACTCCAAGGCACGCGTGGTCTGCTGCGGGAAGGATGTCCTTCAGGGAGAGACATTCGTTCTAGATCTATTTTCAGACTTCTTAAATACACGTGAAATTCCTCAACCAGTAAGTATAAGGTATCATTTGTCTTCATGCGACCAGACTTTCTAAGAATGATCTCCCTGATTTTGTTTCCATCGTTTGTGATCTTGTTGTCAACGAAATCAAGGGTTTGGTGGACTGCTACGCCATGCTTCGACGAATCATCCCTGAAAAAGACCATGAAATTATTCATTTAGCTTAATGTAAGATTACATTGAAGACAACGATTTAGTTATGATGACCATGGCGGTGGTCACTTGGTGAAGATGATGATGATTCTGACTATGATGGCGTTGATGACAATTCTGTAGATGCTAAGGAGACTTACGAGACTGACGATTTTGATGATGATGACGATTCTAACGATGGTGACGACGATGATGAGGATGACGATGACTTTTTTAATGGAAATAAAACTATTTAAAATAACTGCAATCAGTCACAAATTACCAAAGTAGCTTACCTTAGGCTTACTACTTGGCATCCAAGATAAAAATCCGCTAGCTCACTGGTGAGAAAATATACATCCATCTGAAAGAAACATTGTTTGCTTGTTAGTGTTTACCTTTACACAAAAAGGAGGCTTTCCATTTAAAGGAATATTTGTATTTCTCGTATAAGAATTAAATTTGACCATCTTTTTCATGGGAGATTAGTTTTTCGTATGTTTCAAATTGATACAATCTAGTGAAAAATACCAACTATTTTACAATAATAAAGGAAACTAGATACTTAGACTATTCCCTATGATGTAACTTCATTGTAGTTATGTTGGTGTTTGAATACAGTGAATTCTCGAAATTCCGGACTCCATTTCATCCAAAACAATCTGAACCAAAAAAAGCTGATAAAATAAACTATTGATTACGCAATTAGGACAAGCGTCATGCGTCTTGTATGGATTTCAGGTAATATGACCCAACTTACAATGCGCCTACTTTTCGATGTACTGTACATTTCTGAGCATAAATTATACCATTTACTATTGTCGGTATCCACAGTTGTGCATTATGTCATAGAAACAAAATATTACCTCTTTACATAACGGTCTTGAGATTAAATTATAATCTGCAGATGAATTGTCCATGAGCGCATCTGAGAAGTTTCTATTGGCTATGGTGAAACGCACGTTAGCTCGAAGCATGGCTGAAATTGAAAAAATAAGTAATAAACTTACTAAATTACTTTGACAAGTCCGTACTATTATACACCAGACATATTTACATGTTGTATGTTGTAGTATGTTCATACCAAGTTACGTATCTATCAGTTACTGTTCGGTCTTATTCACAAATTGTTAACGAACGCATAACTTCTAATGTTTTATCTAGCTGATCATTTGTGAAGAAAATTCCCAAATCTTAGCTAGTCTTTTGTTAGTATGTGTTAATGTTTTTTCTGTCGCATTTTGTTTTAAACTGTGTTTGAGAAATACAGTGTGTTGCCAAAAACTTTTTATGGAAACAATTCTTTTTTAGTATATTTAGGTATTCAACGCGCTAAAGTGGTCGTGATGCCGAGATTATCTATACATCATTGTTTACCATAGAACACCAACACCGACGGTGGCAGAGAAATTACTAGGCACTTTGCTATCTCCGAAAAAACGCATCATCATTTACATGTTATTCCACTCAAGTGCCCTTAAACCATTTAACAGAGTGGAAAGTAAACACGCCCAAGTACTGTAGTATATGCTGACAGTTAGGACATGTTTGCCGAGTACAGGAGAACAAGTCAAGTTAAGGGTCTCTTTACAAGTTATCAATTGTTGCACACTTCATAACTTACCTGTCAAACGTTGTATGAAAACTATTATCTAAAACTATTATCTAAATGCGTGAAATGTCAAAAAGAATGAGAAATGTTGTTCTGGTTGTGCGGTGGGATCGCCACAAATGCGACGTTATGTCAAATTCGCTTATGACAGCTGCCAATTAGAGCTGTCAACGGATAGAAGAATGACCTGTACATGCTTTAATGGACGGTGTACAGCATGGGTTGAACAAACGGTGTGCCAAACTGATGCCATTCATTTAACCGATAAGAATGTGTACTTGCATTTCTAACTACACGTATTGTCTTTGTTAAATGTCTCTATAATCAATCTGCCATCGTCTGTTTTAAAAATGTTGATATGCATGTTGTTAACATCAAGTATGAGAACGCGTATTTTATATTTGGAAAACAAACGGTTCATTGTCAGTCCACCCGGGTAGCATATTGGTTCACAGGACGGCATGTTTTCGTTAATACGTGCTTTAATTTGACGATATTTAACG
>ENA-OREC01001035-OREC01001035.1-marine-metagenome-genome-assembly--contig:-NODE-1035-length-13088-cov-12.419875_pt1 | contig 13088 bp, 6 predicted proteins | sample MGYA00248626_ERZ508543 | MGnify/ENA primary metagenome ERZ508543 (study PRJEB26211, sample SAMN05518279) | marine metagenome | isolation source: Puget Sound, Washington, USA | host: Bankia setacea... | reverse complement strand
ACATACCAATATATCGATAAATTGAACGAAAACACTTTTCCATGTACACAACTATCCATGTGGAACGGTATGTTCGAAAATAGCCTATGTGCTTGAGCACGTTAAGGTAGTTGCCGAATTTGGTAGGAACGTATTATGCCGAGAATAAGCATAACAGAACTTGTTAAATACACACAATGTATATACAGACTTGCTACACTGTAACAACGATACTTTCACACACCGTGTTGTTAAGTACCAATCTGTGTACTTTACTCTATAAATAACTGTACATATAACGGCATTATAACACTTGTCAACTTTAGTATTAAGTCATGATTGCAAGCAACTGATTAGACGGTAAAACTTGAAATTTCATATTCAATACTAACTGTAACGAACTCAACAGACACAAAACGTTATAACCATAATGCTCTCGAAAAAGATGTTGATTGTGCTTTATGCTAGGTTCCAATTGTCGTGTGATCCGTTTCGAACGCCACGAATGGCCATTCGTAGATGATCGTGGATTTTTTCTGAAATCTCAGGTTGTCTCATTCATGATACGTAGCCATTTTTGACTCATTTCTAGATCATTTTCGTCTATCTTTAAATAGACCATTTCCACAATTGTAACGTTCAGACTCTCTTTATTACTGCACACATAACGATGCTCTTTAACATTAAACCTATTGTTGATTCGTGAATTTGCTTCTCTAGATTGGAACATTCCAATGTCTGAGTCTCCAACAACCAATCTAGGTCATACATACAAGAGGAACAATTAACGGATTTATCATTGTCCACTCCCACGGCAACATAGCATTGAAATTGCCTTGTTTAGGAAGACCTATAAAGTATAAGCTTTCACAGTACCTACGTAATTTGTTCTATGTTCATTTGTTATACAATGTTGTTTAACTACACAAATCATACAGTAATATAGTACACGTACAAGGACTACAAACTCGAGACATGAATAAGAAGCAGAAATATAAAATATCCGACTACTAACACGTTTTCATATGTCTGTCCATGTTCTTTATATTGACATTCTTCTCAGTCTTTGCGCTACAATCAAGGTATTTGCTTCTGGAAGTCTCGTTAGACATGAGTCAATTACGTGATTAGGGGCCGTATTCGCAAACCATTACTGCTTGAAATAGTAGACTGGTTTTGAGACATTGATATGATATTATGCATGCATGAATGTCATATGTGCAGGGATTGTGTCGTCAGATTTGTCAAACGCTTTTTTGAATCTGTAATCGTTTTTTTCCATTTAATCTCACAAATACACTGCATCGTCACCCCACTTAATGTACCATCAAGTACACATGTCCTTCCAGTCTCCAGTTACCTGGACGTAACCTTACAACACATAACGGATATGACGTCACATTCGCGACAAGGATCATGTGATTCTTCTGTTACCATTTATGGGTCTTTGAAGTTCTGAAAAGACGTTAGAGTATAATTGATACACGGCTCATAAAGCAGGGTAATCTTGTTCTTATTTGTATGACCATGTTCAGGGCGTGCACATTGGAGGCATTTCACCAGTAGTCAGTGTCTACCTTTAGTCAGTTTGGCTAACATCGGTTAGAGATTTGAATTGGTTCAGCCCCTCATTTTACCATGAGCATATGTGGTATGAGAGAAGTGTTATATAGTAATATTAGAATATTAACATACCACATCTACAGTGTGTGCCTAACTTGGATGGTACACTTGATTTTGGTAAGAACAACCAAATGTCAATACACGTATTATCCACAGAACGTCTTCATGTTGTCTGGATAGCGCTAGGTAAAATACCCTTTGCGTTGACAGATCCGAAGCACCAAGATTACACTTGTCACGTGTCAAGTTTTTGTAATCCTGACTGCATTAGGTGTTCTATACTTCTGACACGTGGTAAGACAGCTGTGCACGGCATACACGATAGCAATGCTGACACTGTGTGGGATTTCTTTGTAGTTACGTCTCACAGTCTACTCCAGTGTCTACATAGCCTGGTAAAACTGGAAACGTTAGAGATAAACTTGAAATACAGCAAAACAAGTTAACTTATTACATATTGTAAGTTACATGTTTCTATTGTTATTTGACTGCATTGTTACAGAACAAAGATGTCGTTTAAACTGTATCATCACATATAAAAAAATAAAATAAAACATTCAATGGCGGTAAGCTCTTGTAGGGAACCTTTGGGGAGTGACATTGAGTTACATGTACCCTATCACTGGAAGTACAAGGTTAAACGTTCTGGGCATCGTTCACGTCACCTTTGTATACGTAACTAACCCTTGGTGTATATATCAAACATCTCATTCTGGACGTACATTGTGACACCGAATGGTATTATACGAGGACAGTGTATATACAGTCATATAATTATATTAATTGGTTTTGTATCAGAAAGAAAAGTAATACAACGTATATATATACATGTATATGTTAACTAAAAGAGTGAATGACCATACATGAACACAACGAGTTCGTAAATGCGACACACGCTTCTACTATATAATGTACTTTTGAATTGAACCTTGAAATTGAAGAGATAAAAACGTTGACACTCAAGAAAACCAGTTCACACTTACAGTTACGTACAACTGTATGCGTGTGTTAAACGTTAAACTATGCTGATAACAGTTGCCACGTCCCGTGAGTGTGCGTTTATACTGGTAGCGCACACCTCTGTTTAACTCTGTATTTCAGTGGCTCTAAAATGTACCAGGGTCCCGTTTCATAAACATAGCTTACGTACAATATTACCGTAACTCATCACTTAAGCTAGCGTAACTATAATTTACCATTTCATCAACGTTCTCTCAACTAATCTATTGCAAATATTTCAAGTAAATCTACGACACCTCTAGACTACTAGAAATGATAAACATGCGTGGTCAAAGGGTGTTAAATACTGTAAAAGCAGCAACACAAATATACATGTTTTTACTATTGGTAATTATTAACCCGATATGCTTACTTGTTTTGGTGGCCATGTTGTGTACCTTGTCGTGTGGTTATAGCAGGTGCCACGCCATATACTTTAAGCCTATATTCCTACCTTTTCTCTGCCCCTGCACCAATCATAATTGAAGCTTAGTTACGAGGACGTTCATGAAACGGTCTTAACAATTATCGGAAATCTACGAAATGTACGATACTACAATATTGTAACTATAGGATCTTTATGTTTTTTGACTCTTTGTTAAGATTGATTATCATCAGACTAGGTGTTTCTCCATTGCTTACAAATGTTATGAAGATTCCGCGACCGCTCTGAATGACAAAAGATCACATTGTTGTACGGAAAGCGACTTAAACATCATATGACCTAGTTTCTATAACGGTTTCTCTGCATGGACTTTTAATACAACACCACACAATGTCACATTCACCACTCTATTAGAAAACGCATGCCCATGCAGAGCAGTTTAAATTTTCTTACCAGCGGCAACATAATAATATCGGCTGACTTGTGGCACCACGTAATGAAATTGTGATACCGTAGCCTAGATGTTATAGATACATTGATACCCTTTGGTATAATAATGCAATTCCCATATCTTTGACCCGAATCATACAATCAGTTTATAGGAAAACTCTGTCTCAAAAACACCCAAGTTAACCTTATACGTATAAGAGTTCGCACAACACTGGTATATATGTACGTTTATCTCCGTGTATTTAGGACAGTTTTGCTTGTTGGCATAACTTCTGATATATAAGAGTGATTTATAAATCTCCAGATTCTGTTTCAACTTATGCGTTTTTTAAACTAATTTCTAGGTGAAGTAAATATGTTGTTTTTGTCTCTTTATGATTGTTTGTTTTTCTTCAATGTATATCTAATACTGTGTCCGTACAACTTACATGAACTCAGTATTTCAGACACCGATCCTTCTGACAATTTTTTTGAAACAAATAAACATTATAATGCAACGCTAAAATGTTGAATTAATATTACAACATGACGACAAGAAAAACGCAATTCTATGACTGTCGTCTGTGATTTACTAGTTTATAAAATCAAGAATATATAATCTTCCTATTAACAGATGTATCTTTTAAACACACACGCACACACACACACACACACATACGCGCACGCACACATATACACATACGCGCGCACACGCAGACATACACACACACGCACACATACACACACACGCGCGCACACGCACACATACACTCTTTACAATTGTTACGTTAGTTCGAAATTCAAAACTAATTTACATTTCAGGGATTTTGTCCTTTTTCACTGACTTTTTGCAGTTGACATCACTTGTCATACGTTAGATTAATAAAAGATAAGTAAGATTAGTCAAAGGCAATGCGTCTTGTCTCACATGTTAAATACATTAGGTTTGGGACACTAATTGAACTAAATGTTATCACGTGTGCATAGTAAGTTATCAATTGAAGACAACCTAATTGACGACAATGATCACCCAATCAAAGTCAAGTCAAAATATTTTATTTGGCAAAAACAAACATGTTCATCGCCATAAACAAAACATGAAAAGCATGGTAAATATTAACATAATTGTATAATGGTACATAATTGATATATTTACTGTTGTGAGTTTCTCTTTCTGAAAGCATGATACAGAAAAGTTGCAAGATTACGTATTTTTATTTCAGAATAAGTGTTTATCAATAATTTAAATTTAGTTGCTGTTGGCCAAGTTCTATAGTATCTAGGTATACGTGAGAAGTTCTGTGTAAAAAGGACATATTAGTAAAAAGTGGTATTTGTTTTCGATCATATTTAAGTTACAATGTTGACAAATTCTACTATTCTTTTCCTGATTTCTATATCTTCCTTCTTCTATTGTTAATTTGTGTGCTGAACATCTAAATCTTGCTAAACTATAAAAATGACATCGGTTATTTAAACATGTAATATACTTTTCTGGTTCAAATGTTGACTTAAAAGTTCTATATGTATCTAATTTAGCATAATGGTAATCGAATTCCAATACTAAAACCTTAAAGGAAAACAGTTATCTCTAATTTAAAGGTATACATTTTTGACAATTTAATTAAATGACACGTAGCCAGTGTATGCGGTATGCTTTACTTAGTTGTTATAGGGCCCGTTTTTTAACCTATCTTACGCACACTATTATCGTAGCTCCTCTCTTAAGCTAGCGCAACTAAGATTTAACGTGTCATAAATATCGTAAATGTCATTGTTGCAGCCGTCTGCGACTGTTAAGATACTACAAGTGCTGATGTGTTCAAATGGTGGTAAATAGTGTACACACGATGAGTTTCCACATATATACATGCTTTGAATATTGTTAATTATTCACCCGATACACTTTCTTGTTTTGGCGGCTATGTTATGCACGCTGTCGTTTGGTTATAACAGGCGCACGGACTGTCACGCCATTTACTTAAAACAAGAAAGCATATGGTCCCACACTTTATATACCCTGCACTAATCATAATTGTATCTTTGTAACGACCGCGTTCATGAAACGGACTTAACATTTATCGTAAATCGCTAACATACGATACTACAATAATGTAACTATAGGATCTTTATGAAACGAGCCCTATAATTGTAGCGATTTTACGATGACGTCCATGAAGCGGCCGCACAATGTATCGTAGCTCACTTACTTACGCTTCTACTTTCTATTTTTTATGAAACGAGTACCTGCTTTGTAATGATGCATGCTCATATTAACCGTTCTGTTTTGTATTGAGGTATTCGTATACAATTCGTTATTCTATGTGGTATGCTTACGGTAGCCGTTCCGCATTTTACCCTTGAGATAAGAGTATTTTCCAACTGACAGGCAATATGGATCATGTCCGTTTTATGGACACAGTACAGACGTTTGTGATATAGTCTAGCCATTTAAGACAGCATCGTACTTCTTAAACACTTCAACATTTATAATCCTCTCACTGGATACAAGTAGGTATGCTATAAAAGTGTTTTATAATTCCTAACATATACAAAGAATTCTAAAATGAATACAAAGCATTATCAACAATATTAGGCGGCCTACAGGTCCATGAGAAAGGATGTGTTGTATTTTACACAATATAGTTATCGTAGGCAAGTCTACCGAAGCAACAAAACACTTATTCACATTAATGCAATCTTGTTCGAGTAAATCGCTCGCTACTTGGCATTGACACAATCCGATATATTAACATTCCCCTACTTTCTCATCCAACAAAATAATATAATTTATCATTCATGACTTCATTGTATGCTGCCAGATTTGTCACAATTGATTGCGGGCGCCAAAGTAAATACAGAGTTATTCTATTATCCACAGTTACGCATATGCATTTTGTCGAGTCCATGTCATAGTATATACACAAAGAATGAAGTTGCAAATCATCATTCATTCTCACTAACTGCAGTTCTCTGGCTACAATGAAAGAAATAATTTGAGGCATTAAACGCCACTCATTCTCGGCTTTAGCGTCTGTGTTCCCAATTCTGACACAGTTTAGATCAATGTATTACCATGCACATGTGGCTTTGATTAGTTTAAAATGAGTCAATGATGAATTAATAAGCCGTTCTGTTTCATGTGATCACTTTTATCTAAGTGTTGGTTTTGTATTTCCGCATTCTGTCTCGAAATAGAGATGTTATACACGTTCTGTACATGTCGCAGTATGCAGAGCATCTGACTCGTTATCGATTAGTCGTGTGTTCGAGACTTTACCCTCACTATTTGGTACGGGTAAGTGGTTGGTCAATGAACTGTTTCGAGGGTGATTTACACAAGTAAATCTAACTCAGGTAGTTTAAATAATATACCTCTCATAACGACGCAAACATGTTTTTACCTCGAATACAGAAGAAACATTAACCGTCGTTTGGCAATGTCGTGGACGAAAATACGTTGTTTTAAATCATAAAGTATCGACTCTATTGTCAACAAGCGCCACACTGTGAACCACTAAACTATAGCGGATCATGGTTTTGAGAGATTATATATACGTACAAGCTTTAAGTCTGATCAAATGTGACGCTGACAAATCATTAGTAGCCCAGAATCAAGAGCGTCGCCATGGAACATGTGTTAAAAGTTAAGAAGACGCATTTGCACGTGAAACAACATGTACGTGAGGTTGAGTGTCATAATTTATTAGAAGTGACAACTTAAACAGTTCGTGTATGTCTGCTCTTGCACAGTCATAGAGTATTGTATTCTATAAACACACACACTATGCCGAGCAACGCTATAATTATGAAAGATGTCCGGTATACATGTAATGTAGTATTATGCATATGTCACCCAAAGCTAGCACAGTGTATTTACTACAGAATACATGCATACATAATCAGAAGACATATAGTACCAACCTAACCTAACTTATTCTTGATTCAACATAATATATATATAACTGCTTAAATCTTAAAGAGAAACAATCAATCAATCGGCTGATATGATGTATAGTTATTCTTGTAAAGCACGTAACGCGGTCTTAAAGACGACTGACATATTAACTGTTGTATGGTTACGTGTTTGACTAGGCGCAGACTGGGTTGTTAACTGATATAATCTCCGCCTTACACATACGTCTAAGACTATACCTGATACATATCAAGACCGTGATTAATTATTTTCTCAACGATTCTGTGTCCGACCTGTTCGCCTTAAAGTTGCGATGTGCTGGGACTTCTTGTGAACCATTATGCCTCCAAAATACGTTTAAAGCAGTCGAAATATATCGTGCAAATAGCAAACTCTGAAACCCAAAAACAATTTGTTCCCGGACAACCAATTCATTTTCTCCCTTAACACATTTTGTGTAGATGAAAAAGGCCAACGAAGTGTCAGCCGATTCAATAAAGTAAACTATGCAATAAAGCTCATGCAATAAAGATGCCGCAAATAATGATACTTCTTGAAGCACATGTCCAGCAATATGTCGAAATGACATCGATGTTAAATATTAGGGATACACAGGTGTGTACATATTCGTTTCCCTTATTCACAACAGTATCAGTACAGTATCAGTACACGTGATTATGATGATGATAACAAGTGCTCTAGATGTTAAAGTCAACTTACAAAGGACGCATTGCAAAATTTGTTTATTTTCAATTCCCAGTCAAGGACCGCGTCATACCAAAGACGTTATAAAATGGTACCAGTAGTGCCTTTGTTTAGCACTCAACATTGAAAAGGGAAATACTGGCTCTTTCTCAAGAATAAGGATAGGAAAATAAATGTAATGGATAAAATCTGTGATAGAACATCCTTCGAAGTCGGAGGGCATTGGCCGTTGTGGCGGGGATGGAAAACCGAATGACCACGCAGAACCGAGAAAAGTCGAACGCTAAAAAACCATGTTGTAAATGGACTGTGTTGGTATATGTTCTTGTTAAAGATCGTTGGTTTCTAAAACGTTTGAAATGAAAGAAAATGATTCCAAGATCTGAATATGAGCAACTTTAAAGGGTGTTTATACAGAGGGTGCAAACAGAGATCTACAACTAATACCTTAAATGGTCATTTGTAAAATAAAAAGGTTATATATGTTGTACATTTAATATACATTTATGATATCGCAAAACAATATGAACATGCATCTTGTAGTTTCGAGACATTATGTTATCACAGGGAAACAACACGGGACTTGCCTCGACTTCGCCTCGAACAATGTGTAGTTCGTCCGCACTAAAGCGGCTTTTAACGGTTGTAAGACGACACTTTGGAAGAAAGAATCGTACCGTATCTATTACAAAACGTAATACAGCAATGTACAATGTATAATAAATTATATATTTCTCGTATAAGAATATGAATAACATACAGTATGATAGTTAATTTTGAAATGCTGCAAATTATTTTCTTTTAGAAAACTCAAGTCTATACGTCTAGATTATAAGAATGTAAATATTATAATTATCTAAAATCTTAGCAGGTAAATTATGTCAACTTGGTCTAATGTTCTTGACTTATTGCATACGATGTATAGATACAGAACCTGCGAACCTAAATTGTTTGTCTGACAATAGGTACATGTATACAGCTTGCTGTAATCTAAAGAACATGACATAGGGCGCAGTTCATGTAGGGAACAGTTGAAAGTTGACAGTCGCTTACACGCGCTTTATTACTGGTAAGAAGTGTTAAAGAAGTCATGTCACGTTGATGCATACAGCTGATCGAGTGTGTGTTTAGCAACACATTGACACTGGAAGTACATGCAACACCAATGAGCATTTTGATATACGATAACATTGTACAGGGAGGCTCTTACATTTTAACAATCATTGGTATCGTATCATAACGAAAAGCAATAGAACGTATACAATCATATCGTATCGTAAATGTTACATTTTATTGCGTCTCATAAGAAAATCTGAAGACATGGTTACACTATATAATGCAAGTATCATAGATTATAATGGTTGAGCACGTTTCGCACATTTTAAACGACCGACATTAAAAACACATTAATGTATGCATAAAGGTAATCGTGTACGCTGTTGGTAACGGAGCTGGTTGTGTGTGTGTGGGTGTGCGTGCGTGCGTGCGTGTGTGTGTGTATAGTGATATTGTATACCTCTAATGAGTCTGACATTGGTTCACAAATGTACATGTTCTGTGTCTATTTATTTAGACTGTTTATCATCAGTTTTCCATAAGTTCCCCGACCGCTTGCTCTGAATGACAAATTATCACATATTTTAGAATATTGAAATTGACCGAAACTGCCTTGAATATATTGTGACTTAATTTCTATAACGGCTGCTCGACAAAACACTTTTAATATCACAGCGCTAAAGCAAATCGGTTACAAAAATTCGAATTCACCATTCGATTTGAAAACCCATTGTCATGCAGAGCAGTTTCTTTCCCGCGGTAACATAACTTTATCAGCTGACTTATGACACTACGTAATGACATTGTAAAACTGTAACCTAGATGTTATGATACAATGTGAGATTTAAACATCTGTGGTAATGATAACATTCTAGTATCTTTGACCCGAATCATGTAATCAGTTAACAGAAAAAAATCTCACAATAAACACGCACGTTAACTTTAAAATGATAAAATGTTACACAAAACTGACGTATTTGAACGGTTATATCTATGTATTAAGAACAACTTTGCGCGCTGACATAAAAGCTGATGTATTGGTTTGAGTTATGCATTTCAGGAATCTGTTTGAACTAATTTGCTGTTTTTTATCCAAATTATAGGCGAAGTAAATATGTTGTTTTTGTCTCTTTATGATTGTTTGTCTTTCCACTAACATATGATATGTCAACACTATTCAGAAAGCTAGCTTCATGGTGAAAATGTCAAACAACTAACACAATAATGAAACTGCAATATTACAGATACATATTATAATGTGTCCACCTATTTGTACTTTAATACAGAATTCTGAGTTATGTGATACTATCTATTTTTTATGCAATCTAAACTGTTCGAAACATTTATGAGTTGTTGTCTAAATGACATAACATTATTTCCACATCTAAGGCGATGCGTGTATATTCATACAACGGTTGGTCTGGTTTATAATTTCTTCCAAAGCAATTAGTTAGGAGACATATCTTACATCTTCTTTTAGTCAATGAGTTTTAAATATACCCATTAATCTATTTCCATATTTCGACTACAGTTTTCTAAAGCATGCCTGTCCGTAGTACAATATGCATTGTCATAGCGTCTTTCCGTTAGGTTCATATAACACTTTTTCTTTTTAGAAAAGACATTGCTATACGTTATCGATTGAAGACGCAAACAATATAGTTGAGCCCTAAACCTTGGCATCAAAGTAGTGGGACTGTGGTAATAGCATGTTCTCCTTTGAAACAACGAGCCCCTACATAAGTATTGCCTAATTCTTAATATAATGAGAGATAATGCATAAACAATTCGTCTATATATCAAACCATCTGCTTCCCCTACAGTAAACAACTGAACTCAATCCATGTCCATATTCAGGTAAGTCGACGCTGATAGGTTTTATATGGGTAATGATTATATATGTACGAACAAAGTCAGTATATAGTTAGATAGGACATTCACTTACTTATTTACCTCTCTATTCGCAATTCATGAAACAGAATTGTCCATGTGGTGTTATTTTTCGTTTTGTAGTGCCTTATGATCTTCTGGTTGTATTAATCTTTCACATAAGTTTTACATAGGCAACGTCACTACCAGATCCACCATTAATTCTCAGTCAGATCCTTATTTTGTTCAGGCATGTTGCAGTTGACACGACTTGTCTTGTGTTTGATTACAAAAGATGTTGTTTCACTTGTTCTGTGCAAACAAGTTTGGTTCATCAAGTACAGACAACCTTTATATCATGGCCACCAATCCAGTATAGTTTTAGTCGGATATCAATAATAGAGTCACACAAGAAATATGTCGTTATGAGTTAAAGAGTTGGTATATGTTTTGACATTTCACTTTTTTATTAAATGACACGTGGCCAAAGTAAGCACTAGGTTTCTATCTGCCGTTATTCTTTCTATCTAGGTATGTTTAAAGTAGCCAGTATGCGTCGTGTCCGTTGAGAAGAAGAGTATTTATAAACCTGAAGGAAACTGACAGGCAATTTGGATCATGTTCGTTTTATGAAAGCAGCGCAGACGATTGTAATAAAATCATTTAAGACAGCATCGTAAGTCTTACACACTCCGCCATTCGTATCCAATATTCTCACTGAACGCAACTCGGTATTTCATAAAAATGCTCCACAATTCCTAACATATACTATGAACCCTGAGTAATCATTCAGACAAATCGAAAGCAATGTGTTGCTTTTATAGCTGATATGTTGTTTATTCTTCTATGATGGGAAACATAGTAACCAAAACAAACGCCTAAATACTTGAATAGTTGTAACACTCTCGGGTTCTACATTGTTGAGAGATCTACATGTATATATAAGGCTGTTGTACATTCAACAATTCGTATTGTTATGTCTATTGTGACAGATTTTGTTTTGACCCACGCAGATCAATTAGCGATGGTATAGTTAACTTAACACATGCTCCATTTCTAATGTTCGTCGCCTTACATAGGTGTATTATACTATTCAACACGGAACACCAAACGATCTGCAAGAACGTAAAGAAAATATTCAAATAATGAATTTTCGCGACTATGATTTTCTTATACCTTATGGTGTGTAGCATTCAGAAAAAACATGCACACATTTGTTGGCGCTTTAAGAAAAATGGCCATTGTTTGTATATTTAACACTAAAACACCTATGTATCAAGTCATTTCAATACACAAAACATTAACTAGCTTGGGAAAAAGTCATACTACCACATAAATGTGCTTACCTTAAGTTTAAATCATTCAATATGAATCAAGAAAAAATAGGAAATTTGTGTATTTGCTGCTTAATCACGTGTAAATGTATTAGAAAGATTCAATACACTAGAGGATCATAGGTGCCTTCAATTATAACACTTAGTTTCAATCTATGTTAATCCTAGGGTGTGGGGATTATTTGGTGGATAATGTATGGGATGTTTGTTGATAACATAGATGTAATATACGTAACCTTTCCAAGGAAATGAGAGTTTTTACCAAAGTTGATCAGACAGCAGTACAAGAGGTATTGTCAAACACGTATATACCATTGCTGTATACACGTATAATGTTTGTGAGTAACTACATTGCCAATTGACCGTGTATTTTGACCATGCTTGTTGAAAAAAATGCAGAAAGAAACCTACGTTACCATGTATAAAGAGAATCACAAAAACGAACGAACATACGGTGTCATGATTTTTAATGAAACATGGGATAATTAACTTACATAATCACATGCATTTGTTTAGATATTTAGATTATTTAGAGTCCCCAGTGATGTTTCAATTTCATTAAAAGTATTGATACACGTTGATTGTATAGTTTACAAAAATCCCGTTTCTAACCAATGACTCTATTTCTTAGTTACTTTGTACCGTTTATATCAGTAATCACCAATGTAGTCAGTACTAGCTTATACGAACAATGATCCTAACTAACAGAAACAATTGCAATTGCACAGACCTATGTTACTTGGCATGTAATATGTTAATTCAGTATACAAAAGTGCCAAATCTGGTATATTAA
>ENA-OREC01001034-OREC01001034.1-marine-metagenome-genome-assembly--contig:-NODE-1034-length-13092-cov-12.398310_pt1 | contig 13092 bp, 9 predicted proteins | sample MGYA00248626_ERZ508543 | MGnify/ENA primary metagenome ERZ508543 (study PRJEB26211, sample SAMN05518279) | marine metagenome | isolation source: Puget Sound, Washington, USA | host: Bankia setacea... | reverse complement strand
GTCTATGCTTACATTCGGTCTATGCTTACATTCGGTCTATGCTTACATTCGGTCTATGCTTACATTCGGTCTATGCTCACATTCGGTCTATGCTTACATTCGGCCATTGCAAGTGTTAATTAGCCTTCCTAACCTTCAGCCTGTGTTGATAGATTGTTTGATCCATAATTTGTTGGATTCTTTTGCAAAGCTCATTAACTTATGTGGATATACAAGATAATAGACATTGATACTTTTCTTTGTACATCTTGTTAATGTAGGTCTAATTAAAGATAACAAACATTGATTTTTTTGTTGCAGAAACCAGCAGTTTGATCAGTCGTTATTGGAGAGATTGTACAACTACTATGAGTCTCTGTCCAACCTTATCAACATAGAAAACCCTCTCAACATTCTCCTCAGTGTCAACTACAGGACCAAGTTTGAGATATTGAGGTTCATTTCTGCTGTGTTCTATGGAGGTCCTGAAGTACTCAAGTCTGAAGCCAACATCCCCTCTGTCCTGTCCATCACACCACTGCTCTTCTATGCGGTTCAGGGTCGTGAAATCCAGGACGAGAACAATGTGTCCTACTATAATATGTCCGAGGTGCAGCAGGTTGTGGAACTTGTAGATGAGCTGTATGATAAATGGCCCGAAGAATGGGGAGCACCTGTTGCCAAGGATATAGGAGTTGTCACCCCATACTACGACCAGGTAAAACTAACATCTTCTCGCCTTTTTGTCATTGAAATTAGCTAAGTCATTATAGTGATCACCACATAAATTGACCAGGTAAAATGTTCATCTTTTCACGTTTTGTCACTGTTGCTTCACTGCAGGCTGTAAACAAGGCGAGTGGTTTAAATTTCAGAACCTTACTGTAGAACATTGGGGCAGTGTCCTTGTCCAAGCATTTCTGGACTGCCTATTTGAAAGATAACTGTAATGTATAAGAGAAAATGTGAAAACGGGGATTATATATATCGTCACTGAAACTGAAGTTAGATTTGTCGTCATAGTTGCCTTACACTCATGTCATTTCTTGCTGGTTGTCTCTTACAAGATATGAACCTAGTTAATGATACAGAAAATAGTATGTTGAATGTATTAAATATTAAATTTCTCAGTCTAACGCAATAATTAAATTGTGTTTTTTGGCTTAAATGAATCATTGTTTCGATTCCAGGTTGCTTTGATCAGGAAGGCTTTAAGAAAGAGAAATACTGCATTGAAAGAAGTTACTGTGGAGAGGGTACAAGGTGTTCAAGGTATGAAAGGATTTGGTTTTTATTTTGTTTGTTGTTCATTTTAGTAATTGTTTAGACAGGTCTACACAAAGAGTATTTACACCCTGTAAAAGAGAACAAACAGTCTGTTAAGATGTGACAGGTTCCACTGTATTGGCCCCACATTTTTCTATTTCCTGGTTGATTGGGACTGTTTGACAACTTTTGATTACATCCCTTATAACGCAAATTTTGTTAATTATCTGAATGTTAAAAGCCTTTAAAAAAATCCGTCAATCAAAACTATATTCTTGTTCTGACCAAGGAACCCCATGACCTCTTATTAAAAAAGCGTAGTTTTGTAGTTTTGAATAGTCAATTTAAAGCTCAAAGATTCTATATAAATTCTTAAAAACTTAAGCTAGCTTCATTTGAGATAATAGAAAAAGCCTAACCGCACTCTGCTGTATTTTTTCATGATTACCCGCTCCCCCCTCCCCCACAAACAGTAAACTAACTGTTAATTTAGTAATACCAGACAGACATCATTTGTTGTGTATCTGTTGAAATATAAAAGTAAAAATAATAAACAAAATTAATTCAGCCCAACCACAAACCTCATGAAAATTAGTGCTTCACTAATTGTAACAATATCATGGTTAGTCTTTTAACAAGGAATCACAGCTGCTGGTGATTCTATGTACAGTAAAATCACTGAAATACCTTGATTTATAGTTGTCCTGGCGCTCCCAAATAATTAATTTCCTTACATTTTTTTTAAAGATATTAGCATACATATATTATAATAAATGCTTATTAAGAAGGAATCTGTGTTGATTTTGAAAGAAAAAACATTACATCATTGGTTTATCTACTTGCCTGCAACTACTAAAAATCTTTTATGACTCACCCGTTAAATATTATTTTTGACGATTTCGATATATTAACTAGGCTGTAGGATAGAATTGAGTTGACTATATATTCCACAAGGGCATTATTTCATAAGCACTTTGTGGCTATGAAGTAAAGATGAATATCTAAATTTTTGATTTTGAGCGAGAGTCCATCTTTAAAGTTGTTGTCCTGAATTTGACTTGCTGGGAATTCTAGTTCTCAAGATTGTGTTACTGATTTGTTTTGTTTTATTGATGTTTTTTTTCTACTTATGTGTTTTTTTACTGATGTACCAGGTATTTTGTTTTACTGATGTTATTTGTTTTACTAATGTTTTTTTATGTGTTTTGCAGGTAAAGAGTTCAGAGCCATGTTTATATCGACAGTACGTACCAGACACTTAATGGATGCCACTCATGTACAGAAAGCTGGTCTCACAGACATCGACGGTGACTGTGGAGACTTTGGCTTCTTGTCGGACTCCAAACTCCTCAACACAGCCTTAACAAGAACCCAGGCAGCAGTAGTTGTAGTGGGAGACCCTGTAGCTTTGTGCGCCATCGGTGAATGCAGTAAAGTTTGGCAGACGTATTTAAAGCATTGTCAAAACATGGGCAGTCTGTTCCCTCAGAATCACAACTTGGAATCTATCAGACAGCAGGTCCAGAATCTCGTGAATTCTCCAGCTAGGGAAAAGTTACTCCAAGTGGCAAATGAACATCAGAGTAGTCACAGACACAACAATAACCAGGCTGCATTAACAAGTCAAAAATCACAGGACTATAAGTCTGTAAGGAATCAAAACCAGTCTTATAACCTGTTGTCTTCTGCTGCAACAGACATTACCCCACCCACTTACACAGGTAATTCTTCACAGGTGAATGGAATCCAATATGGGGTCCAGAGCTTGACTTTGGGCGCGCAGACAAATGCTGGACCAGCTCGCAGTCCTTTGGCTCCACTAAATCCACTCAAGATTGGGGTCCCAAGGTCATTTGGCCCAGCACCTTTGAATCCTTTAGCCAACAAAATGGAGCCTTGTTATAAAGTAGGGGAGGAATTTAGTTTGGTTGCCGATGAAGTTTTGGCTCAGTTAAGTAGAATGGATAGTTGTGGAAGAGTCGGGAGAGGTGGTTATGAGGTTAAAGAGGAGAATGGGTACGCAGTCCCAGTTGGTAAAAATGATCAGCCGGGTGATGGTGCAGTTTATTATCCCTTCTACACAGAGCAGCAGCTGAGATCGATGTTAGCAGACTCCTCAAAGTATGTTCGATGTACACTGTATATTAGTAATGGTCAGTTTTATTTAGAATGTTTACCTGATAAAATGAGGATTGACGTTTCTTGTAGATCTTCGTGTGGAGCTGGAAACAATAAGGATGAGGTTGTTGCAGAGACTTTGATGGAGGGAGGCCAGATATATGGAAAGGTTGTAGGTGTTCTGAAGAGAGCTGTGGATACAAAGTCCCAGTATATCGTATGTAAGAAAGGAGACAACAGTGGAGTCATGATTCCTGTTAATGAAGGCCTATCGCCAATGTTTTCTGTTACCTCACAGAGCACAGATTGTAATATCAGTGTGTATTTGTTCACTAAAACCAAAAAGTTAAAATTCAGCCATCAGGAAAAGATCTCCTCAACAGAAATCGATACCAAATATTTTGTTGTCAGGTTTCTGAAGTACGAGAGTAAATTACGTCTGCCACTGTGTATAGTTGTTGGAACCCTCCCAGCAGACACCAGTGGTATAAAAGTGCTAGATTTGCAGTTCCAGATGTCAAAATCCTCTGAGACTATTATTGCAGCAGAGATTGATGATTTGTACCCATCTAACTTGACCAATCAATTAATGAGCACAGGCCACGAAGACTTGACAGATAGATGGTGCTTCACAATCGACATGACAGGACAAGGTGTAAACAGCCATGCTTTCAGTATTGACCAGAAATCAGATTCATATGAAGTTGGTGTCCATGTGGCTGATGTGGCGGCATTTGTAAGAAAGAATAGCAGTGTAGATATTGAAGCAAGGCGTCGAGGAATTACTGCTCACCCAGTACAGGATACACCCTCCCAATTGCTACGACCAACAGCACATCCCTGTAACCTTAATACTAGGGAGAACAGATTAGCTATATCAGTGCTGTTGACTGTGAAATCTACAGGTGAGTTAACAAAAGTTAAGGTATCGAAGACAGTCATTAATAGCAAGAAAGATTTTACGCTGAAAGAAGCAGAAGAGGTTATTCATGACCCATATGCTCAAGAGGATTACATGAAGAGCTGCATATTGGTACTGTCACAGATTTCGAGTGTATGGAGACGGGATAGGTTAGGAAATGCAACCCTGTATGATGGGAAAGCTTACAACAAAGTGGCACCATTTACCCAGCAGCTTGTGGAAGAATTAGTGGTAATTACCCAGCAGCACATTGCCCAGGTCATAAGTACGAAGTTTCCAGATGCTACTCCTATGTTGATTCAAGAAGCCCCAGATCCACAAAAGTTGGAAATGTGGAAAAGAAACCATGCTGCAGACGCTGTTAACTCCATAGCCTTGACTAAGCCGTTCTTGAACTACTCAGCGCAGGAGTCTTGCAGATGTGACCTCGCCTGTACTCATATTGTCAATTATGTACGCCGGTTCAATATCACAAAAAGAGAGCACATAGATGTCATTTCTAAGCTCTGGGATAGTTTGAATGAATCTGTAAGCATAGGAGATTCCGACACCACACAAAATATCATTATCTCTGCAGAGAATCACCCCCAGATTGCCGTGGCTCTGACCAACCTAACAGCTATCGACGAGGCAGAGAAGTTTGTCTGTAGTTCTGATGTGAGTACTGAGCAATGGTTCAACTATACTCTCAACTGTAAACCCTATACCTCCTTCACAGACACCCTTAGTAGTTATCTAGATATCGTTGTACAGAGACTGCTGGTGGCCTGTTTAGATAACGAACCCTGTCCATATTCCCATACAGAAATACAGACCATTTGTGCAGAGGGTACACTGTCCTTGGCTAAGAAGAGAACCTACGAGCTGGAGAGTTTCCTGTTACAGCTAAGTGTAGCCATGCTTTCCAGACCCCTAATCCTTCAGCCCCTAATTACAGACCTAAATTCCGAGAGCGTTGAACTCTGTTTCCCAGATCTGCCGTGTGTAAATAATATCGGGCGGATAAATGTTGCGAGTTTAGGGGTATGTGAAGTACTGGGGAATGTGGCTCAAGGAAGTAATGTCCAGCTGAAATGGCAAGAGCGCGTTTATGATGTAGGGGTTTTAAGCCAGCAGATACCAATAGGGAGTAGTTGCGGCGAGTTGAATCCAGACAGGTTTATATATAAGATACCAGCTTTTCAATGGCAACGGCTGCTTATCGCCATCCGTCAACGAGACGAAGAGACCAGAAAACATAAGTTAAAGAGAGAAGTGGAAGTTGTAGGTAAACAGGTGGTTAACCCAGCATTGGAAGCTTGTTATATTGATGATGTCACCTCAGAAGTACAGAAGAATGGAAAGATTAAACATATAGCAGAGTTTACCATGAAGCTGCATACGAGTCAAGTTTTAATGGTTCAAGTATCAGCCAGGATCCATAATGCCCTGTTAACCCCATATATACAACTCCTTAATTTAACAAATAGTCTGGATATTTGTCTGCAACATCGTGAGTATCCGGAGACAAGTTTTGTGAAAGTGTCATCAGCACCTATTGTCAGTATAGATGCACCCTGTACAGATATTGCATCCTATCAGCGTAAATGGTCGGTTCCTACAGAAATAGAGGCAGTGACAAGGGCCGTGTCTAGTAGTGACCGTCTGGTTATCAATAATGTAATCTTGGATTGGAAGCCGGGCTATTCTGGTAAAACAATTGCTACTGCAGAATTAACCTTGCCGATAAGATTTATGAAAGAGAGGCTGATAAAACTGACATCCAACTATCAACAAGAGGCACTGTTTAGCAAGAATAACGCTGCATACTGCAAAGCATTCTTTTCTGATTTTCTCTGCGTAAGATACAGTGGCTTGTCTTTTCCGGGGGTAGACGAACTTTGCGACTCTCTTACCCAAGTTATTAACAGAAGATCGACACACACATGGGTAGGGCACTGTATTGTAGCAGATGTAGTGGCAGGAAGCAGCACATTGACCTTGACCCTTGAACTTGTACAGAGCGATGTACCCTTACCAGTGTCACTTATAAAGATGAGATCATGCACCGTGGAACTCATCATGAGAACTGAGAGAGACAGGTAATCACTTTATATATATATATCTTCACTTGTCTATGTTGCATGTAACCTAATAATGCACCAGTATGTTAAAATTGAAATATTGTAGTTGATGGTAGATAATTGACACAACATTAAAAATAAGCAGCATTTGATCAATGATTAGGTTTTGCTTCACCATTTATCCAATTCTAGCTTTTAAGTAACAGTGAGTTCAGATTTGTGTGGGATACCAATTTTAGTTGCACACATTTTAGGGAAATGTTGCGTGGTGGTAAACGTGTCTAACTCTTTCTTTGGACTGCGCATCAAACGTGAGTTTAAACTCCATCAAAGCTCCTGTTGTTTACTTAAGCAAAAAGCTGCCCTCAATGTGCAGTACAGATTGCTTCCAGGAACAGATTGAAGAGCAATTTTAAAAAAAGAAAGTGCTTCCATCACAATCAAACCAAAACAAATCGGTATAAAGCAACCTGATGGTTGTTATTTCAGAGACTCTACATTTCATTTTGTCCACTTTTCAGGATGCTGCTGTATGCACAGGGACTATTATTGAACAGTTCTAAGCTGACCCAAGCTATTATATTGAGACAGATTCCTGTAAATAATTGTGAGTACTATCACATACACTGTGTTACCATTAAGATTTTCTCAGAGATTCTCCCAGAACACAAGTTACAATTTTGTGAATCCCAGGACTAAGGCAAAGGGGGATATGGTAATGATCTCTGTACCTTCTGTTTTTTATTATGCTAACTTAGACTAAGGATATATAATATGACTCTTCAATAATATTTTTCAATTATACATATGCATATTAAACCTTGGGTACATGTTTATCAAGTAAAGTACCTATTTTGCTTGGGCTTTGTATTAACCTTAATTATTTATTTAAAACATCATTTCGATACCTCATCGCAGTTATATTTCCTTGAATGGTTACACTTTGAGTTTTCGTGTGCATGAAAACACTTGAGCGCATTCTGTTATGCTTATTTTCGCCATATTTATTGTTTTTCATAATAGACAATCAACAAGGAATATTTGCCTACCAAATTCGACGACTACCTTGCCATGCACGAGGAGCCAGAGGGCATAACCTATTTTTGCACATACCGTTCCACATGGACAGTTTTGTACATGGAAACCTTTTTGTCTTTCCGTTAATCAATAGATTGGTGTGTACAATACAAAGTAACCAAACTTTAGATGCATTGAATAAATATGTTGCATAATATCATATTTTATATAGTGGCCAATTAGAAATTCGTTATATGTTGAACTTTTGTTTTTCAGTGGTTTATCATGATGTGGATAAACTTTTGCCAATATCTAAACAGCTACTACAGCCTTGTAACCAGCAGCAGGATGAAGCCCTTAAACTGGCCCTTTCTCAGCCCCTAACTGTCATCCAGGGTTGTGCAGGGTCAGGAAAGACAACTCTGGCCACAAAGTTAGGAGTGATGTACACAAAGCGTAACATACTACAGCAGCAGACTGGTTGTGGAGTAAGGCAGCAAGTATTGATCTGTGCCCCGACTGAAGCTGGTGTGGACGTCATCAATAGTAAGATTTCTCTACTTCCTAATTGGCTGTCTCAAGGGAAAGGTCAATAAATTGCCAAAGGTCATAGTCAAAGTTGTTGTCATAGCTACAATGTCGGCTGAAAGAAAATATGTAGTCTTGTTAACTTTCTAATTTCTTGACACACATTTTGTTCATTCTCTGATATTCCTTATGACATGATTCTTTCCAATGACATTACATTTAAATCCCTGACATAGAATGCAGTGACATATGACTCCCTGACTTCAACCTTCAGATTACTTTACCTTCACTTTAATATACATTAGTATAACATTTTACTAGTAGAAAACAGCTAGGTAGTGGATTTGGAGATTTTCTCAATTTAGATACTTTTAATAGCATTCATTAATAACAAGACTATCTAGTACCTTCAGGAATACTACCTATGGTGTCCAATTATGTAAAGATCATCAATTTAGGTTGTTTTTAGGAAAATAGATCAATTGCATGGACAGAATTCAATCTTTGGTTTAAAGAAGACTTGAAAGCATAATAGTGTACAAAATGTAGAGAGTCAAGGATTATATATAATTAACCAACATATAAACTTAGTATAGAAAAACTATTGAATTCAGTTAATGGAAGATGGTTTGAATTTGTTGTCATAAATGTTTGATTACGAATATTATAGCAAAATGGACAATTATTTGTTGTTTGACCTAATAATGTTTTATGTTTGTCCACTTACAGATTATTTCTTGTCGTTGGACTCGCTGTGCCCGAATTATGTTCGTGTATATAACAGTGACATTGAGAAAGCTCTTCATCCTGCACATAACAATGTTACCCCACCTAATGGCATGTATGAACGAGTGAGAGCCAGCTATTCTCACCTCTCCCTTTACAATCTAGCTAGAAGGGAAGTATCTGCAATTCAACAATTACAGGTAACTAAAGTCTTCATGTTGTGGCATTTTGGTTGAAACAGAAATTAGATGCAGTGAAGTTCCAATATCAAGACCAAGGGCATCTTAATAGCGAGACCAAAATTAAATTAATATTAGCTGTCTTGGATCGAAAATACAAGGTCTTAATAGCAGATACGTCTTAAAATACGTGGTCTTAATAGCAGATACGTCTTAAAATACGTGGTCTTAATAGCAGATACGTCTTAAAATACGTGGTCTTAATAGCAGATACGTCTTAAAAAACGTGGTGTTAATAGTGGATACGTCTAAAAATACGTGGTGTTAATAGCAGATACGTCTTAAAATACGTGGTGTTAATAGCAGATACGTCTTAAAATACGTGGTGTTAATAGCAGATACGTCTAAAAATACGTGGTCTTAATAGCAGATACGTCTTAAAATACGTGGTCTTAATAGCAGATACGTCTAAAAATATGTGGTCTTAATAGCAGATACGTCTAAAAATACATGGTTTTAATAGCAGATACGTCTTAAAATACGTGGTCTTTAAAGTCATTCAGTGCAACATTGGCAAGAGGTCATTAAAGGCGTTTTCGGTAGTTTTCTTTGTACATTCTATTGCATATGTGTTGTAAATGACTGCATTGCCTCCAAACCCATATGCTTATTGTTGTTGTTAACCAGGAGATGGAGAGCTTGTTTAGCCTGTACAAAGATGATATACCAGATGAGCAGTATGAGGAGTATCTACAGATACTGGAATGTGCTGAGTCAGCTGTCCTACAACAAGCAGATATAATACTGTGTACCTGTGTCACCAGTGCTCAACTCAATATAACATCCGCTACAAACATTATACAGGTATGTCTTCTTTATTCATCATCGTTGTGGCATGCTATGATATGTTTTATTATAGTTTGTACTTATAATAAATGACAAAAGAAGTATTTTTATGTATATTTACAGTGTTATCTCCCCTTAACCATTTTTCATAATTGTTGCCTGTCCGGGGCATATCTTTGAAAGTAGAAAAGGGATTCAAATTAATATTGATTTATGGATAGATGGCAGTGAGAAGATGGACAGTGCACAAGAACCATAATTCTACCCTGTATATTTACTGAGTCATCTCCCCTTAACTTTGTAATTGTCATAATGGATGCCTGTCTGAACAATATCTTGGAAAGTACGAAAGGGATTGAAATGAAACTTGGTTAATAGATAGATGTCAGTGAGAAGAAGTGCCATGTACAAAAACCATAATCCTACCCTGTTTATTTACAGCGTTATCTTCCCTTATTTTATTTCATAATGGATGTCTGTCCGGGCCATATCTCGGAAATTACAAAAGGGATTGAAATTAAACTTGGTACATAGATGTTAATAAGAGGAAGTGCAGAAGACAAGAACCATAATCCTATCTTACATTTAACTTGAGCAATCTCTCCTTATTACTTTTCATAAAAGGTTCTATACAAAAAACATGAAAAAATGAACACTTACATCCTAGAGAATAAGTTTTTATTAATCCCCGCCACAGAGTGGGGAGGGGATTATAGGAATGCACTTCATCTGTCTGTTAGTCCGTCCGTCTGTAACATTGTGTACGCGCGCTATAACAGTGACATTGACCCAGATCCATACCTCAAAGGTCAAGGTCACGCAACACATTTAAAGGTCAGAATACACTTGGTACAAATGTTGTCCTCATTGAGACAATGGAAACAGATATGATGATATATTTATAACATGTGTTTTCTCTTCAAAAGCAGTAAAACAATGATATGACGTCACCACAATATATCACTATATTGAAAATACTTAAGTCTTGCTATGTTACAAATCAAGGACTCATTTTGCTTCTTTTTTTAGCCAAAATAACCCTGACAAACGTGCCAAATGCTTTCAACTTCTATCTTGGTGTTTATCTAAAAACATTGAGAGAAACTTAAAGATGGAAGTACAGACATTTTGCCCTATTAACATCTAACTAATGATAATGTTTTCTATTTTCAGATCATTATAGATGATGTTAACAGTGGTTTGGAGCCAGAAATAATTATCCCTCTATGTGTGTACAGTGATGTGAAACAGGTGACGTTAATAGGCGATGTAAGCCAACTAGGACCATGTGTAGAGAGTGAGACAGCACGGGCACTGGGACTGGGCAGATCAATAATGAGCTCCTACCTTACTACAGCTGTCTATCTCAATCAACAGTATAGAGTGGTAAGGGATACTGTTGTGTGTTTATTTTTTGTCATGTTACGACAAGTGGGCAAAATTAAACTAGCCATCTGAGCCAAAGTGGCCAAAATATGACGACACCAAACTATCCCAAAACACGGTATCATTCACGTATATATATCCAAGTAGTTACACCAATCAAATAGGTTCTTAAGTACCAAAGTAGGTGATTTGTTATTTTATGAGTAACAGCAGAAATGTTTTAAATCTATTCCTTGATTTCCTTAAAAGTTTGACATAGGGATAAGGGAAATAAAATGATTTGTAATAATAATAATAACTTTATTTTCCAAAAGTACACATTATCTTATTTCAAAGAGGCCTTTGTTAACAAACATGATATTTACAATCAAACACAAACAAAGCTTATACATGTATGAAGATGACATAGATATCAGGATACAACAACCTTAATCAGGGACAATGATGATGATGGTGATTTTTATTAATTTGTATTTTTTTTGTAGATGATGAATTCAATATAACAATGAGTAGATAATGTTGTTGTTAGTTGATAGTAATCAATTGTTGTGTATTTGTTTTACAGCATGAGGGTATTATAGACTTCCCTTCTAAGTTTTGTTACAATGGTCGAGTGGTGTGTAGTACTGTGGCCCAACGACAGCCGTCCTTCCTTAATTGGCCAGGGGGACGTAATAAGCCATCTATCTTCTGCAAACTAGACAGTCAACAGAGTTATCTGCCCATAGATGTAAACTCCACCAAGTTGGATGCTACAGTTAATATAGAACAGGCAGACTTTGTGGTAAGTTGAATAAAGAGTATGAGTTAAACTGAGAGTAATTTTGGCTTTTAATGGAAACCCATTGTAGGATTGACTGCTTGTACTAGAAAAATGCATTATATTACAAATAAACATAAATCATTTTCTCCAGCTTATAACTCAGTACTGAAACAGAGTATATATGTTGGGTTATTTTTTGGAAGAACAATGCCTTGCAAATGAAAGCATGTAGCAAATCATTTGTGACAAAAGATGGTTTAAAGATGACATGCAAAATAATAGAAAATGCCAATAAGTCAAATTACTGGCTAATTCTGATAAACTTTTTAGGCGCAAACTTTTTAGGCACAAAAGTTGAACTTAACATAAGTCTGACAAACTTACAGTGGTTGAGAATGTTAATTTCAAGCACAGATTCGTACTTTGGGTACTAGTATCTAACAGTCATTTGAAAGTCTATTGAAATTTGAGATATTGAGTTTGGGTTTTGAAAGCTTAAAAATAGTTAAAGAAGTAGAGATATTACAACCTCCTTGATAATTACAGATAAGAGTGGCTTTATCACTAGTGTCCAGTTATAATGTACCTGAGTCCAGTATTGGTGTGGTGTGTTCCACACGTGGTCAGTGTAACATGGTACAAGAAAGGCTGGCATTCCGTAACTCTCGTATAACATGTCTCACCATGCCAGAAGTACAAGGTAAGTACATGTAGATTCTAGTTGTGTACCAGTGGTTTCGATAGAGATGAAAAAAAACAAAAAAACGTTTTTAGTATTAATTTAAATTTCTATGCAAGGTTTGAACAGAGATGGAGAATAATAGCCAACTTTAACTCTTTTGGTAAAATGTTTTATTCTTTGCCTATTGTGAATTTTTAAATATTTTTACTGGACCAACATATTTTTTACCAGTCTTAGCCTAAGGACCCGGTGTCTTTTGTCTAGCCTGGTCATATATCTGATAAGAAATGTTGTTATTTTCAGGGTTAGAGTTTGACTATGTTATATTGAGTACTGCCTACAGCTTACCTAAAGTAAGTATAGAGACATACATAATGGAGAAATGGCTGACAGAGAAACTTGGAGCACTCAGTGAACACGGCCTCGTAATAACAGCTTTAACTCGAGCAAGGAAAGCACTTGTAATTGTTGGTAGGTACACATGTTCTTGTTTGATCAAAATGGATTTTTTTTATAGTTTTCATGTTAACCAACCTTTACTATAAAATACCCACGAAAAAATATTGGTTTGGTCATTATGTTGCTGAATACAAAGCCAAAACCTCCCCCCCCTCCCC
>ENA-OREC01001033-OREC01001033.1-marine-metagenome-genome-assembly--contig:-NODE-1033-length-13093-cov-13.156346_pt1 | contig 13093 bp, 7 predicted proteins | sample MGYA00248626_ERZ508543 | MGnify/ENA primary metagenome ERZ508543 (study PRJEB26211, sample SAMN05518279) | marine metagenome | isolation source: Puget Sound, Washington, USA | host: Bankia setacea... | reverse complement strand
TAGACTTGCTTAATAACATTCACTAAACTTGTTTTCTTATAGTTTATACTAAATGACATTTCATGTAAGACCATATGTATATGTTGATGTTTGCACTTTCATTAACTTGGCCTGTTAAAATGTATTAATTTATGAAAAAGTCACTTATTGTTTTCCAGATAGCATTAAAGATTCTATTATAGTGATATGATATTGATTTCTTGTTGTGAAAAAGGTAAATTCTATTTTCCATATAACATGTAGAAATTAAGGTAGTCACTGATGTTGATTTGTTGTATATTTTCAGTGCGGACTGCTATGCAGGGATCAACATGGACCGACACCAGAGGGAGGACTTTAGTCTATGGCCGCCAGTGCAGGTACAAACCTCTTGTCTTCTCTCATCAATTTATCCAGGATACTCAGTCATATAAATCCACAGGCAGACCCCCAAAAGGGAAAGCAGTGTGACCATTTTTTAGAAAGGTTTATTGCTCATACATTTATAAAGAATGGATTTCAAAACAAATAAATTCCTATATATTTCACCTTAATTGCTTTGTTATCCTGTTTTTGATTGGACGTTGGGACAAAATTTGAAACTGTAAGATACCTTCTATACGGTGACAAAGTAAAATGAAGTCACATTGGACTCATATCATAAGTACTGTACAAAACATCAACACCTATTGATTTGCAATTATTTATAGTATAAAACAAGCCCTGAAAAAAAGGGTTATTACAATCTTTGTCATGCTCAGATTAAAGTTATTAACTGCCTGTAAGGTATTATTTGCAACTCCGCCCCTGCCAGTATGAAAAAACAAGAGATATTGAAGACAATGACAGTTTAAATGTGCTTCAAATACTCTCCACTATGCAATGAATGTATTGAGTGTAGAAAGCGTAAGGGTTTCTATCTATTTCTTTATTCAATAGCACATAGAATCCTATAGCTTTCACTCCTCTGTATGTACGTGTGCTTGTTGTTTTGCATCCGCGACCCTAAATAACCTTGCCAGGAGGTCACATAAAACTAGGCAGCCTTAATTAATCAGACTTTATTGATTATTTCGTCAACTTTATGTAATATCGCCCTTGGCAAGACAGATTATTTAGGAAATAGTTTATTTTGTAGGTTGACTAACTCACAGTTTAAACAGTCAACCTGTGTAACTGAATACTTTCTGATTGGTTACATACTTTCTGATTGGTTACTTCACGTTCACCACATACTCAATATTGACAAAAATTAAAATGAGCATAGTGAAAATATATATGAACTTTTTCGCTACCATTTTGCTTAAACTCTTAATAGATATTGAAACAAGTTAGTTATATAAATAAGTATAAGACCTGCAGTTGGTTGTAATTATTTTCTCTTGCTCACATGTTATAGAACACCTGTAACAAAGATATTATTTTCGATAGCCCAATGATGACCAATAACTAAAAGACAAACATACTTGATGGAAATTTCTGCATTTTCTTTCTTAGTAATAGTTAGAGTACATTTGTCAGTTTCTCCATGCTATTAAGAAGTGCAGCGAAAGCCATAGTCTTAATAGTTTAGTCTAATTTATTTTTATACAGATGCTATATTAACATACACAGGTGTCTTAGTTGTATTCGTAAAATACATAAAAAAAATACGGCCATCTGATTGGGCAAAAGAATAGGTTAGACACTAAGAAAGTAAAACTTAGTCTTTATTTTTATTAACTCTATACTTTCGCATCCACTATTTACTGTTATTTCGACAGAACTATAGGTATTCATTAAACGGTAACAATTTAGTTTGTTTACACACAGAAAAGATGCAATCAAGTTCTGTGTTGAAGAATATTTAATACTAATTTAAGACTGGTCCATGATAAAGACCCTGCCTAGACCAATTTTAAATTTAATTCATTTTACATTAGGAATACGAAACAAGGAATACAAAATATACAAATCATTCTCGTTGGCACTGAAGTTTGTGTACGTGTGGGATCTGTGTGGGGGAAGAAACTTGTACCCAAAGGAAATCCACCTGTCCGACCTGGTGACCACATGACCAATACGCTTTCCTTGCTATTCTATAATATCATATAGCTTAGATAACTGTTGTATTTTACTCCTACAAAGTCTGGGACTGCAAGGGGGTAAAGGCACATACAGTAAGTGTTGCACCTTTATGTAAATAAACGACAAAAGTTTGAGCTGTAGCACATGTTGTAAGTGGAGTCTGTGAAACTATGAGTGCCTAGCCATGGGTCTGAGTCAGTAATGCAAGCACAGCAGTGATGCAAGATACTGCACAGACCTGCATCTACATCAGGATACTTGAAAACTGAGACTTTCTTATCAACGTAATGTCATTTATTTTCCATGGGAGTAATAAACTCTGGGCAGAAAAACACAGATTTTATAAAGGATGTCTTTTTTAAGGTTATATAACCACCATAAACACGAGGTCTGTGGCAACAAAGGGGTTTTAAATATAGATTCCAGATAGTTATATATAGTGAAGGCAACATGCGGATCATAAATAAAAGATTTTATCCAACACAGTTATAAGATATTTGATCCTTGTATCATACATAAGCTGTTGTCTGAGCAGAGCTTTTCAGCTATCGTCTCAATAATTTTCTTCCACAGACAGTACTGGTTCTACTCAGGAAACAATTGAGGGTCATATTGGACAGTGATTTAGTTTCATTGAGTCCACACATTGTACAAACCTCGAGTTTTTACTTCAATCACATGTACCATGGGTTGAGTATTGATCTGTGCTCCAATGCTCCAACCATGGTGCATAAAACAAGTCTAAAACACACTCATCATCCTCAGCTAGAACGCGCGGTGGGCAGGAAACAAAACAAAAAATTAAAAACTTTTTTTATCTGTTAAAACCTTTTTTGCTTGAAACTGCAATTATTTACTGACAAATGTTTGCTATGCAACAAACTGAAAATGTTAATGTTGAGGAGTTGTTTTTTATTGCATCGCTTGCAGTGCGCGGTCTATTACATAGATTTATTTAAAATACCATTTTAGCGTTTACAGACCGATTTCATGATCAGGGTAGCTTCTTGTAGACCATTAAACAGTAGGGTACAAGCTTTAGGTAATCGTAATTCCAGTGTGCAGTTTGAGGTGCAGGGTTCAGATTTTGTTTCCAGTATTTGTAGCTTCCCACTCTAAAACTCTGTGAGAATGCCAACTACACATGCAGTCTATGTACATAAAACTAATGTTTAAGTTAACCACATTACTATTTGTATGAGTTTTTCATTATAGAAAGTACAAAAAGGTTCAAGCGTTTATGAGTTAAACATCTGTAGTACATAGACAGGTAAAGGTCGTTATTGTACATCCTCTCATTATTTCACCATCAACTAGTTATACTTCTGTTGTCAAAAGTCTGTTAAAGTTTGGAATTTGATTAACAGTCTGGCAGATGTTTGAATTTTTCTCGGGTTCTGTGTCTGTTAGTAGGTCAAACTTCGTGTATATCACAGATCACATAGCTGTGAAAGGTTCCACATAAAACATTCTTGTTGATATATAAACAACTCAAATGCAAATACTCAATTATATACCATAGCTTTACATTTACGTTTCTGGATTGGTCTCGCACCAGCTAACAACTCTCAGTATACAAGCCATAACCTCCATGCACGTACAGTACCATGCCTATTTTCACGTTGGGTGTCTTCCGTAACCATAAGTTCCTCCTGCCCTAAAATAATTGGCAGAACAAAAATAATGTTTTACTTCAAATAAATGTTGGAAGCGCTATGGAGAACTACATCACACCTATTTAGAAACGATCTTCAGTTATAGCGAGAAATGATCTAGAGACTTGTATAGCAGAGAACCAGGGCTTTACAGAACTTGTGTTTGTTGCATAAAGAGATCCTGTGATGAGGATTAATTGTTGCACATTTGTTGCCGCCATCCCTGCCTTCCAAACACTTCACATGCTGTTAGAAACTGTCTTCTACACGATATATTAATTTAGACGTGCAGTATAGATTATCGCCAATGTTTCACACTGTTACAAGATGCAGGCAATTAGACAGCCAGAGTTATAGGGGCAGAATTATCACCTTCATGCTGCAGTTCTCAGCCACCAACATACTCTTTTCCAGACCTGCCTGATGCATTAGAATTTCTATAAAACTTGTTGAGATTCTCAAATATCAAGGGAGACAATCTCGCAGATAAGTCTTCACAAAAGGGAGGTAATTTCAAGTTTTGTATGTTTTGAGCATTTGTACATGTAAAGGTGTTAAAGTAAAAAAATAATTAAAAATGTGCTTAGCTTAAAGACTGTCAATACAAATTAACCAGTTCATAAACAAAGAGAATGTTGTTACAAACAATAAGGACAAATGAACTTAAAAGACCATTTCATATATTTCAAAATTATAATAAAAATTCAAAAGTATCATTATTACAATGTACTTTTAACAACAGAAATGAATTAACAAACAGTATATATTTATAATCATCATGAAATCGAGATATTTGCAATTGTAAATTTCAATCTCCTTTCTACCACAAATAAATTGAACCTGTGACTTTATAGCTGGTTATATAGTTGGAGGGGTTTAACAATGAAGGATGAAGACACAGAGTTCCAGAGGGATGAGTCACATGACGTGAGAGAGAAACTGTGTTACTTCTGGGCAGCGACCTTTTACTGAAAACTAATCGATCGTGTGAGAGAAACTGTGCATGGCAACATTCTCTGCAGTGTGCACGAGTCAAACTAGGCCTTCATGATTACATTAGCACACTCTCCCCCTCCCTCCTCTACACCCTCCCCCTTCTTCTCGTATCACACACAACCCCTAGGAGGACAATGTACTGGCATGCTGTAGTTTATAGTCGCATACAAGTCTGCCGTTGTACTTGGCTCAGATATCTTATCATTATTTATTATAAAACTTTGTGTTTAACTGAAATCGGATGCTGTTTCTTTAGAACCGGGTAATGTAGCTGAACTGTTTCCAAACTAAGGCTATGACGACATTTAAACTTCAAAAACTTGTGTAAAGAAAACTTGCATCATGTTTAACAGTACTTCCACAATTTTCCATCATTTGAACAATTTTTAAGTTTTTCAAAAATACGTCTGCTAATTATTAGGTTCAGTTCTGCTGCTGGTAATTACAGACTACTTAATTACAGGGAACCAGGAAGTGCTAATAGTATCAGTAGTTAGTTATTTTGACATTTGACAGGTTTCCATGATAACTACAAAGTCATTATTACAATCCTCAATTAATTTAAGCTTTATACTATTAATACAATAAAATATACTGCTATTTTTGGGAAGTATTGATTTAATTACATTCTTCTTCAAATTTGATATAGCTGTGGTGATTATATAGATAAAGTTACAAATTTCAATCACTTTTTTACCAATTAGAAGGTTTTGTTAATTGCGTTTAGATCATTGCACTTCTTTGTACGCTGAAAGTGTGTTGTCAGCTTGCAGCAAAATTATATATAGATGTTTGAGCACAATATTCTCTTCTTCTGAAACAAGTTCACCTGAATATAACCGGTACTTTAACTATATCAGTTACCGTCCCTGATCTGTCAACATATATTTTGTTCTGTAAACAATCCACAGTGAACAACAAGGTGATAAAAATGTTGCTTTATTTATCTAAAGAACCTTCCCCTAGTTGTTGATTTCAAAACAAGCTTACAAAAGTTATTGCGACGTTTTATAGAACTGACATGGATTGCCTTTGGAAATAGTAAACAGTATGACTTGTCAATATACCGCGCGGTATCCACAGGTAATGCATCTTAAATGAGTTTATATCTTACCTGTGGCACATTCTTGGTTTGTTATGCTCTATTTCATCTACCGCATGCGTTATAACCCCTGTAAAATCACTGTGCTGGTGTAGGATGAGTTTTCACTTATATTCCACTATTTGTCAATCGTTGTTTTTTTTTCATTTAGTAAATATTTTTATTTTTTGAACAATTTTTTTTAATACAGCATCTGGAATTAAACTTGACATTAGGTAAATCCACTCATATGAGAATGCAATCTGAAAGTAAAACAATATATCAAAATTCCCAAAAATCTTTGTTGTTACAAGGAAATGATATGCATTTATATATAGCATTACAAAGTGTACACAGGAAAATGGTTTATTTGCATCTTTTTTCCTCAAGCTCTTTGAACTTTTGTCCTCCACCTTTGAAAGCTATACTTTTGAACTCTGTTAATCAATTTATATTTCAATATGTTCTTACTGACATGGGCTTAAATAAAGCTGTATCATGAGGTTTCTTTACAGAAACCTTCTATAACAGATATATAAAAATATTTTCAATACAATATCTCTGATAAAAAGAGTGACAAAAGTTCCGTCCAAAGTACTGTAAATTAGGTCATACTTGCCGATTTTTATTTTATGCTGATATTCACAAGAACAAAGACTTTAGATTTTCAAAACATCAGCAAATAATTATACAATGCGATATAGTTAAAAAACAGAATGTCAACAACTTGCAAACTGAAAACTCCATCAAAATTATGATCCATTTTCATGAATATTTTAAGCCGCGATATTTTCCCAATCGGATTTGCTTATATGTAAAGTTCAGGTTGCGATATATGTACTATCTCTTCTCACATGTATTGTAAAACTTTAATGATACTAAAAAAAAAAGTGAAATTAAAAAAGGAATAGCGAGATTCATTGAGATGTTAGTAATTATCCCTTGTAAGGAAGTGGCTGGAAGATTGGTTATTTCTTGCAATGGTGAGATAAGTGACAGTGTTTGTCTGTGTAGAGTAGAGGGCTGGGTTATCTGATCTGTCTAGGCCGGGGTTTACAGTGTGTCAGCTAATTGATTGGACAGGTACTTGTTTGATTGACAATACTGATACACCAATTGATTTAGGCCAATAGCCGGATTATTTTATCTTTGTACAGTTTAATGCATGTAGGTGATGATTATACAGGGATTTATGCAGCGTTACAGCTTATAATGTAACACTGCAACTGCTTGGCCTAGTTAGTATATACAGGTGAATGTATCAGACAGTGTCAACTTATTACAAAATGTTTGGAGATGAAAGTTGTATCACTCATAGTTGACAGGTGACAATATGTATTGGTTATATAGTATATTATGATATTACATGACTAATGATTATGTATATGAAAATATTGAAGTAATATAATAAAATCCTAGGTTAATATTCCAAAATATACTGCATGACAGTCTAGTGGTTGAGTGCCGGCATAGAGTGCGGTAGTTACACGGTTCAATCCCCAGTTAAGGACTGCATCATACCAAAGACGTTATGAAATGGTACCAGGAGCTCCCTTGTTTAGCACTCAACATAACTGCATGGGGTTCTATGGAAAATACATAATGGGTGAAATATGTTCAACCCAGTTAGTAGTACAGATGGTATATGAAAGCTATTTAACAACAGGTTCTGTCTCTACAATCTCAACAGTGTTTATTGTACAAATATAGTTTTACAGATTATGTATAAATATTTTTAAATAAAATCACTCCCCATAAAACTGTCACAGTGTGGGGTTAAAAGAAATGACAATGACCAAAGTTGTACACCTGCTTTGATACAGGCACGTGAATTTAAAATAAGTTATGTTGTTTAAAATTGTTAGATATTATTTGATATATTTGGGGGGTTAAAAATGAGAAAACAAACAGGAGAAATAGTTAATCTGATCCCATTTAGATATCAATTAAACAGCATTTATATGAGTTTTATTATAGTGATGATGTGACAGAGATGATACCAGCATACCACCCCTAAGTCATAGATACTAGGTCTCCACTCATCAATATTTATCAATGGAGCACTTTATACCAGCTATTCTATCAACCCAGCAAATCACACAGACCACCCATACTGAGTTATACCACATTAACCAAAAAAGTTCGCTTTGACATCACCATCAAGATTTGTTCATTTATGCGGAAATCAAGGAAATAATTGATTCTCTCCCCTTGATTTGAATCTGTATAAAGGGGTATTACTCTTGCATGATTATAAAACCTGTGTATAATATTTACATTTGAGAAGGTAAAAATAGTTTGATAATAATAAAAATCAAAACTAAAGATAAACTACTGCGTATATCCATTGAAAAGTTATTGAGCAGAGGAACCATCAACAAAGATATTTATTGCTACAAATTATGGAATTAGTTGTGGAGAAAATAATAATTATAATAATAAAAATAATAATAATTAAAAAAGAAATACTTCAAATACTGAAGATAACTCATAAAGTGATAATGGAACAGAACAATGACCAACTTATTTTATATGAGGCCTTAATTCTGCGAATTGGAAATGAGTATAACCATAATGATATGAAATGAAACATTAATAATACCAAGCTCTACTATGGTACATAAGTTATGGGAGGAACATCATGTGTGTTTTCATTTCTGCTTTACCCTCTTTTTATATTAAATCTGCATTTTCTTATACATTGGTGTTAACTATACTCAAGTTGTCCTTTCGTTCCCAATAAATCAATCACCTTAACAAATAGTTTAAGAAAGTAGCATATATATATTATAATAAATGCTTCTTATGAAGGAATTTATGTTGAGTCTGAAAGAAAAAAACAACACAACCTTGGTTTTCTGACATTTAAACTGTACTGAAAATATTATATGACTGACCCGTTAAATATTATTTGATTACTAGGCTATAGGAGTTGTCTATATATTCCATAAGGGCATTCTTTCATAAGTACTTTGTGGCTATGAAGTACAGATGAATATGTTTTTGTGTTTTTTTTAGCGAAAAGTCCACCTTTAAAATGGAACTAGGTATTAAGTAAAGGTTGAATGAAGGTCTTTGGGTAAATCATCATCAGTTACATGGGATGCTGGAGTCGACGAAATAAGGTCAATGCTCTAAAAGTGCATTTTTGTTTTTTGCAGTCATTTGCAAGTCGTTCTGTTCCAAATTTTGTATGATATATAAACCTGATAAATGAGGACCTAAATTCTGTTTGGAGGTGAATCAGGCAAAAGTGTGTCAAGGTCATTGTAACGGAGACTGAAGACAATAGTTTGTTAGTGAATAAAGTTTCTTGCTATAATGATATGTTTGCCCATATGTATTGTGAGTTCACCGCCCCAATCTGTCCATTGTTAATAAAAATGTGTGAAAGACTCGTGTTTTGTTAGGTGTTGGACTTTCAGTGTACTTTGAGAATTAGTCAATTTTTTAATAAAAAAAACGTGTTGTTGTTCCAGAAGATAGTGACATATTTAACCAAACGTTGACTTAGTGTTAGAGGGAAACCTGCGTACAACTTGTTATCTTGGCCAGCCGTTGTGTTACATAATCACTAGAACTGTAAACATTAGATTCCCAATGACATACATATGAGCACCAATTATATGAGATAAATGCTGGTTTAACTATTCTGCACCCTGCTGTAATGGGAGAGTGTGCACCTTAATGTGAATCTCACTTTACTTTATCAAATAAATGCATACCAGCGTACCTTCAAGATGCTAGACGAAGAATGTACCCAGCCTTGGTCTTTGGTCGTTGATACACCTTTTTACATTAACTAGTCTGCTCGAAACAAGGTCTGGTCATTTATGGTTCAGTTTTTTTCAGTCAAAAGTTGGTGAACATTTTTCCGTCTGTTTGCAGTGCCTATGATAGTAATAGCCTAGGGATTATGGGTTTGATCCATAATGGGAGTTACGTACGCTCTAGTTTGACAATTTCACTTCGTTATATTTTAAATATTGTCTGCTGCTTATGGATGATTGTGAATAGTCCTGGTGTAGTATCTGAGAGGTGAATGCAATACAGTGCTAGCTGGTTCTGTATTCAATAACACTTAAAACCCTTTTGTGCCGACCCGACAAGTTACAGCTAGACTCACACTTATAATATGAGTGTTAAATGGTAAACCGTGTTAACTGCTTTTTCTTTTCATTTTATAGTTGTAAATGTTTGGCATTCATCCTTGGAATAGGAATGATATAAACTATGTTGAATAAAGGTTAATTAATGTTTTAAGCCCCGCCCCTCGCCGCTCGGACCAATCAGCCGGCACAGTGATTGTCCCGAGTTCCATAGGCTACATCAGAATGTGACTGTTCTCTCAATCAGTTCCTGTTGATCTGCATCTGTTCATTCATCTTTCTATCACAATTGAAGCAGTGGTCTGTTCTTGTCTCAATCTGCTTCTGTCTGCATCTCTTCGTTCATATTTCTATCACAATTGAAGCAGATGTCTGTTCTTCTCTCAATCTGTTTCTGTCCGCATCTCTTTGTTCATCTATCTATCACAATTGAAGCAGATGTCTGTTCTTCTCTCAATCTGTTTCTGTCCGCATCTCTTCGTTCATCTATCTATCACAATTGAAGCAGATGTCTGTTCTTCTCTCAATCTGCTTCTGTCTGCATCTGTTTGTTCATCTTTCTATCACAATTGAAGCAGAGGTCTGTTCTTCTCTCAATCTGCTTCTGTCTGCATCTCTTCGTTCATCTATCTATCACAATTGAAGCAGAGGTCTGTTCTTCTCTCAATCTGCTTCTGTCTGCATCTGTTTGTTCATCTTTCTATCACAATTGAAGCAGAGGTCTGTTCTTCTCTCAATCTGCTTCTGTCTGCATCTCTTCGTTCATCTATCTATCACAATTGAAGCAGAGGTCTGTTCTTCTCTCAATCTGCTTCTGTCTGCATCTGTTTGTTCATCTTTCTATCACAGTCATAGTAGAGGCATCCCTGGCTATTTGTGTAGGTTTATTATACAGGATCTTACATGAGTTGTCATTTGATATAAGTTTTAATGAGCCAAGGTTAGGTAATATCAATAAGCGAGCCTATGGAGATCTTTACAACAGGAACTAGTATCAGGAAAGCTGGACGTGCTCTCAACGGGTGTCTTGCATTGTGTGTCTCAGGTTGTATGAAACGTGTGAAATATGAATAATGTCTGTAATGGTTAGAGTACATTATAAACAAGGTTAATGGGATAAAAACATAACATGAGATGCATTTGACTTTTTTTCTGATTAAGTTAAAACTAGTCTGTGTTGTTGAATGATTAGATGGTATGTAAATATGGCCATTTGTACAGTTTATATGCCTTGTAAAGTGTGATTATAAATTATGTGTAACTTGTAATGTCGATACACCTGCTGAATTCATTAGACAAGTGCATGTACAGTACCCAGCAGTTAACATTAAAATAAAACCTTCTCCTTATAATTGTTTTGCTCTTTTTTTCTTTTTTTTCCCTTTTTGTGATACATAAAAAAAAGTTACCAATTTTAACTAGTACATTTAGACGTCCCAGTAATGAAAAGTCGTAAGTCCTTCTTTAAACTATAGGACTTACGACCTTTTATTACCAGAACGTCGATTTATCATATTGCTATATTTGTGTCCAGAATTGATACATATATTTAATCCACTCTATTTATCTGAACATTAAATTGTAGTAATGTTTATAGTTTACATAAGTTGATAATTAAACGCTGATTAAAGGTCTTCTACGACTCAGATTGTAAAAAAATGTTCACGATTGAGTGACGGCTCCATATTGATAATGAACGGCACATATTTAGTAAGTAGCTAATGTAGAAGTTTAAAGTTACTGAAATGTTTATAAAGCTCTTTCTGTCACAGTTATTACGTATGGAACTTATTTATTAAGTGGACATTTTATTTTGGTGATTCTCAAGTGTATTTTCAGTGAATAAAACCTGATTTAACTGGATTGGACACTCAGAATGGTAGCCTTGACGTTATATGTATTATATAAGGGTGCCACAATATGGGACAAAAAATGAGAAAGTTTAATAATCACATAAATTATGGAGAAAAAATCTCGGCAGATCTATGACTCCTTTGAATGAACTTGTCAGTGTTTCCGTGATTGGTCCGTGAAAGCTGGTAAGACAGTATGAAGTGCATATATTCAGACGTCTAACTCCAGAAGTGAAAGCGAAAATGTTTTAAATCCTTCTGTGTTTCAAATAGTATTTAGAACGTTTTCGCTTTCACCCCCTCGAAATTTACTATGATTACAGCAGTGTAATAAATCTCTCTTCCCCCTCTCCCCAATGTTTCATACACTAGCTGGTTTACCACAGCAAAAATAGGACATGTGCATGTTGCAACTATACTGCACCTCGCGTTATCTGAAATGTGTGATGAGATTTAAAGGTGTTTGCTTCCTTGTTGCATAAAATACTCATGAAATGAAAATTATTAACAGACAGCTTAAAGTTATATGATTTTACTTCTGAAATGAAAATTATTAGCATTTATATGATTTTTACAGCTGTTATATGATTTTACTGCTGTTATATGATTTTATTTCTGAAATTAAAACTATTCGCAGACAGCTAGTTATATGATTTTACTTCTGAAATGAAAATGATTAGCATTTATATGAGTTTACAGCTGTTATATGATTTAATTTCTGAAATGAAAATTATCAGCAGACAGATAGTTATATGATTTTACTTCTGAAATGAAAATTATCAGGAGACGGGAATTAATCTATCTCCTTGGCCTATAACTTGCTTGTGACCTTTAATAATCCTCCAATTAAATCTGTATCCCTTTTACCAACCACCCAATTAAAGAGGTCACATATTGTAGAGGACATTTATTGTTATTCCTCCTTTAAAGATGGATTTTCCACAAGAAGGAGAACAAATAGAAACATTTATCAAGGTTCAGACAACTATTTTGTACTACTATTCAAAAAGTCTTGTTTTTGCCAACATCAACATCAGTGACCTAAAAGTTGTCATGTGATTTCATTTTCTGTCAATTAAAAGTTGTATTCCTGTATTTCTATTTCTATATTTGGGTTGATTTATGAGAAGTTAAAGACATGATAGTCCTATTGGTTGCACTTCATACATATCCTGTCTGCCAACTATCTGCTAATGGACAAGATTGTCTGGGGTTTAGGTAAAACAATGCAAACATTAAGGTCAAACGTTGTAGTTGTGGGGTCAAGTTTATTTTAACAATGACTTAATACAGCATAAGTTTATTTTTATCATGTTACCTTTAAGCACTCAAAACCCACAGCTGGGCATGCAT
>ENA-OREC01001032-OREC01001032.1-marine-metagenome-genome-assembly--contig:-NODE-1032-length-13100-cov-13.290793_pt1 | contig 13100 bp, 3 predicted proteins | sample MGYA00248626_ERZ508543 | MGnify/ENA primary metagenome ERZ508543 (study PRJEB26211, sample SAMN05518279) | marine metagenome | isolation source: Puget Sound, Washington, USA | host: Bankia setacea... | reverse complement strand
TGCATTTTTAAGTAATTTAAATTCATCAGAAACTGTTTTGAAGGTTGCGACTCTAATGTTGAGGTATTTTTTCCCCCAAAATTTTAAATGTTGCTACAAATGAAACATCTACCTTGAATTAAGCAATATGTACTTGGATAGCGCTTGAAATCTATAATAACGATGAACAACAATTCAACAGAGTATTGTTTTATGCAATGTAGTTGTTTCATTTGTAGCGACTTAAAATTTGAACATTTTATCTCAAAATTAGAATCACAACCATTAATCACACACAGGTAGACCACTTAACAGTATTCTATTTTTTCCCGCTATATCATGAAATAAGATCATCATATTTACACAATAACTACTAACCTCACTCTTGTCCATGAACTCTCTGTTGTACTCGTCTATGTCTATATTAAGTTCTGGATCTGCAAAGTCAGCACATACAGAGTCAGTTGGTAAATATCTCTAACCAACATTTATCCTCCATTTTACACATGTTTTCAAACACATTTTACAGTATGTATTACGTATATTAAGGAAGCACAATTCAGAACTTTAAAAATGAGTTTGGGTTAAGGGTATTTGTAGTGTCAGTATAAGGATATACAAACATCAAAACTGGAAAAAAAGTTCTGTTCAAATCTCATAGGTAGTCTTGTTCAGCAACATCCAGAAAAAACACATACTTTACACATAAATATTACCCCTGTCATAGTTTCTTAAAACAAACCATTTATACATAACTACAACTGCCATGGATATAATTTTAAGACATCTCCAGACCACTTATTGAACTAATATTTTACTATGTTGTCTTTCTGTTTGTTAGTTTTTTTATGTAACGCTTGTATAGTTAGTATCCATACCTTCAGGAACATTGGTTGAATCTGCCGGGGCTACAGGGTGTGGCACGGGTGCCTAAAAATAGTTCATGAACAAATATAGAAAGTGAAACATCTGAAACTATGGTGTTTTCTTCCTAAAAATAGTTCATGAACAAATACAGAAAGTGAAACATTGAAACTATGGTGTTTTCTTCCTAAAAATAGTTCATGAACAAATACAGAAAGTGAAACATCTGAAACTATGGTGTTTTCTTCCTAAAAATAGTTCATGAACAAATACAGAAAGTGAAACATTTGAAACTATGGTGTTTACTTCCTATCTATTAACTGAAGTTATTAAAATAAAAAATCTTTATTAAAACCATGTAGATTTCTCCTTACATGTGTTTGGCACTTACATCAAGTTTTCATTCCCCCTATTCTTTTTTTTTTGCAATAGCACTTTTTACACATGACAAAAAAGTCTCCTCCTACTAGTTAAAACACTGTGTCCTATATCTCACATCTTGCTACCAATAAGGGGTACTTTCTTGTAAATAGGTGCTCTAAAGGGCCCTGAGAACATATGAGTTTGTGAGGTGATCTTGCACTTTAATCTCTGACAGGATGAAAACATTCACGCAGACTACACACTGTTCAATTTCACTCAAGTTTGGTTTGCGATGGCTTCATTGAATAACTATCATTTATGTGCAGCTAGGCAAGTCAATAATAAGTTATAATAATATGTTACATGGTTGACAAAAAAATCCACAAATGTGTAATACTGTTACTATGTTCTTCAAAATGTCTTACCACGAAATTTCATGCCACGCATTTATGATTCTACTGTATCATAAAAAGTACACTTGTACATTAACCAAGTAAAAGAATCAGTGAAAGATTCAATGAGTGTTATAGAATTATATATCAATGGTTGGCAGATTAGACAATTTATACCATATCTAAATTTCCAGTATGACTTACCTGAGGTTGTGGAGCTTAATTTCCAGTATGACTTACCTGAGGTTGTGGAGCTTAATTTACAGAATGACTTACCTGAGGTTGTGGAGCTTGTGGAGTGTTGTAGTAATTGTTGTAATATTGCTGGTAGTATTGTTGGTAATACTGGTCATAGTTATAGTTGCCTTGGGAACCAGCACTAGATGAACTATGACTTGGCTCAGGAACATCACCAGCTCTGAAAGTTGAACAGCAGATCAATGTAATGAACTACAAGAAACCAATCCATATACCTTTTGTGTACTGTCTCATGGACACATTCAATTGATTCCATCAGTTAAACTTGTTTGTACACGGTTGAAAATATATTGTTCTTGCATGAAAACTAGTCATTAAAAATATTCATACTTTTGTACATCAGACTCAATCAACTTTACAAACTGTCTCCATAACACTAAGAAATTTGGTAAAGAGTTAGTAAAATGATGTGCAGTGGCAGCTTCCAGACATACTTTTTTGGTGTTGCGAGGCTAACCCTGATGGGTCGTTTACCAATAGTTGTGATGTTCTGCATCTCCTTCAATGCTGCCAGTTGATCTCTTTCCTCAGAGAATCGTACAAATCCATAACCTTTGGGACGACCCCTATGGTCTAATACCACTGTAATAGAAACGAGATATAGGGAGTCAGCAGAATTAGATATTACATTTAGTTAAATACGAAGTACAGATCCAAGTCAAGTATCTAGGTGGGTAACGCGTCTGACTCGTAATCGGTGAATGCCTGTTAGCTGTGAGTTCGATCCCCATCAAAGGCTCCCGTTGTTTCTCTTATTGCTTAGTACTGATTGGTTCCAGGAACGGATTCGAGTGTGATTTACATAAGAAAAACATTGCTTGTTTTACAATCGAACCAAAATAAATTAGCATAAACTAAGTATCTAAGTCTGAAAGGATAAACAAATCAGGGTTACTTTATTAATTTAACAAGCACCTGTACATATTAACAAATTACTTTCATTTTAGAATATATTGGATTCTAAGACCTTTGGGAAAGTCTGTTCATCATAAATATACCTTTTGCAGTAAGACAGCTGGGATACCTCAGTTCAAAGGCTCTGTACAGTATAAAGTCATCTACGTCATCGGATATATCACCAACAAACAGAGAAAACTCTTTCCTGAAACAGCATGAAAGTCTCAATCATTGGTTCAGAAGTTTAGACATTAAACAATAACAATGCTTTTCAATAATCAGGTTTATGGTATGGAAGCTTTGCATGTAGGAGAAAATGCTCTATGTTAAAACTTCAAAACCGGAACATTGTTGAGTAATTGTGTTACTTGAATCAAAGACGGTAACGGGCGTTTATAGAATATATCTTTCATATAAATACACCATTAAACCCAAAATCCTACATTTATATAATGAAACACAAACCTCATTTGATCCTTTACAGTGTTTGGATTTAACTTGAATCTTCTAGGCTACAAAATGATAAAAAAATCAACGTACATGTAGATCTTTTTCAATACTTTTAAATACATGTATGTACAAAATTCCTACTATCTTTTAATAATTTTGAATATACCAGTAGTTGGAAGAAGCAATAAATACTGTTTTATTTATCTGCAAACAAAACTTCAAGGGTGAACATAATATTATAGGTTTCTTAAATTTAAAGAAAAGTCAGATATTCTTTGAGTTAAATTTAGTTGTCAATACAAAGTCTAACAATCTAACGGTAGTTGATATACAAATGAGATCTGTTTATAAATCTAAAATGGCTATAAAGAGTTTTACATACTGGCTCAGTGTTGGGTATTATTTTTCCATTAAGACGTAGCTGTGCCCTTAATGCTGCGTCAGAGTCGTAAAAATCCACAAAGCAATAACCTGCTGGAAACCTAAAAACAAAAAGAGAATCATCACATGCCCAAACTCCAAGTCTAACAAGTAGCATAAGTAAACATACATCATAATTAACATGTAATACATCAGAGGCAAAAAGTATCATGAATCCCTATGTAATAGTTAGAGTACATTTGTCAGCGTCTTCACGATTAAGAGGCCTAAGAGCGTGAGCGCAGTGAGAGCCTGTGGCGTCTTAATGGTGAAGATACATTTTTTGTACTGAACAAAAGTATTCTAAGCGTCTAGTGTATAATCTATTTTAAGACAGACGCTGCAATATTTTATATACACCACAATATTTCCATACACCGGTATATTGGCTGTTTTCATGAAAAAGAAATTCAATTTTTCAAAAAATACGAGTTCAGCTCTTTTGTTTTGGGCCTATATGTAGGAGATTAGCTTTGTGTTTGTGCTTCTATTCAGTGTAACGTCTAATCCTTATAGCTCACCCTGTGAATTTACTGTTGATCATCTTCACTTGAACAGCAGGTTCTCCCATCGATTCAAATGCATGCAGAATGAAGAAGTCATCCATGTAGGGCTCAAGCTGAAAAATGAACAAAGACATGTATATATTATCAAGTAGTCATTATGATTAGAGTATTAGATTACATATTGTTGATAAATATTCACTAAAGTATTTTTTTGTGTTAAATAAGGGGAATTGAAAGGGGACATTTTGGGCTTAGGTAAAGTATGACAAAATCTATATGTGTGTGGTATTGGTTTTTTTCTTATCTTACGTATGTCCATTTTTGAAAAATTCTTACTGGACGATATATCGTTGACTTTGTTAAAAAAAATCACATGATAAAGGCGGAGGGTGCGCAAACGAAAAGCGGAAACGGTACAATAGGATACTGTTGGATATAACACTAGGTCGAAATGACCCTACTGCGGGATATGACAACTCCCCGATATCGGTGAGAATTATCTAAAACATGCATCTCTAATTCTCTTTGCCGGCACCTAATTGATGACAGGATCGTTGACAAGATATAGGTCATATACCCCCACTACTGGCTGTATGGTCATACTTCACACCAGGAGCCCTTCTGGGGGACGCACGCAACTGAATAAGATCTCGAAGGTAATTTCGCGAGCGTACAGAGTAACTCTGTAGCTTTAGAAGGCAGTTGCCCATCCATGGTTTATAGGTCTGTGCTTTTCTATATTCCGGAAAAATGAGAATTATAGATCAAAAAGCCTCATTTAGCCTTATTCTAAACCTAAACATTAAGGGATTCTTTATTTGCTGTCAAAACATGCTATACGATTAAGTGTTTCCCGTGGGTATATGCACCGCAATATGTGCTCTTGTTTATCGCGAAAACACATGACAAATCTGAAATCGTTAGCTTATCAATCTACTTTGAAAGGAAAATAATAAAATGACATACATCTCCCATCCATAGAGTTCGTGTGGTTTCAATCTGAGCCATTCTTGCGATAATATTCAATACCAACGTTTAAAAGTCAAATTATTTAATTTCAAGATAGTGACCAGAGATTTCGACGATTCGCATCAAGGCAGTTCGTACAATTTATTACACGACCCAAATTCTAAGGCCGGTTAGTTTTTTTGAGCGCGGCTAAGTATCCTGTTTTCTAACAATATTATGTTTAAACGAATGTTGTATTTTAATTTTGCATAATTTTGATAATTTGGTCTTATACATAAACTCATAATTAGCTAAAAACAGTATCTTAGTGTGAGGACGTGACTAGATGCATATCTGTCCAGAGTAGTCGTTCCTTTACATGAGCGTCGAAATGGAACGACAACTCTGTGGGTGCATGTATAACTGGCGGAGACGCCGCGGTTTTCTCTAATTACAAGCCGGCACCATTTAAAATTCCCAAATATCCAAGATATTATAAACAATATATATCAAATTAAAGCCAGTGCTAAAATCTTTCAGAAAAAAATGGATTTTCTATCGTTAAGAAGATATTTCTATAGAAAAAATCCGGTTCAAGTTCATAATAATCTCATTTTTCAACTAGGACTGATGGAGTTCTTGAAAACAGAAAAAAACTGGCAATTGTGTTATTTTTTGATGTGGCGAATGCAAGTGTTTCCAACATAAATATATATCACAACTGCGAATGGTTTTCTACGAAGAACTAACCAGCATTAAACATTTAGGTTACTATTTTTTGTTTGGTGTAATAAGCCTTAATTTGTACAAATTCCAATATTCAAACGACACCCGTCGGCACAATTTCAAAACCAAATACAATTTACTACAAAATATAAATACACAAAATCTTGGTGTTGACATAATTTAAAAAATAACGAGTGAGCTTTGTACATATATTTATAGTATGTAGTAGGCCTAGTATGTGGTAAATCTATGAATACTTGTGCAAATCAATTAATGCACGAACGAATGAATTAGCAAAATATAAGAAGAAAATAACGAATGAAAGAAAGAAAGAACGAACGAATAAACAAACAAATCGATAATTAGATTTATAAATGAAAGCCAGAAATATAGTGCTCGATTAGCTAACCTTCACCGGAAAATAGACTAGTTATATATGTGGATAACTTTGGATTAAAACCCGCTTTACGGAATATACCGATAACCGCCGAGCAAACTTAATTCTTAATCTTCCGGACATTCCCGAACTTGTTACAGTCTTTCCGATTGTCTGCCTATGTGACTGCGAGTTGTGCGGCGACCTTTGAGAAAAAGATGTCAGGTTTCAGGCTATTCGCTCAAAGGTTTGGCGCTGTGGCGAAAAATCTTGTCCACAAAACAACGCCAATTGAAAAGCCACCAGTTTTGCCAGTGAAAAAGGCAGAAGAAGCATTTGAAGGTAAATTTGATCTTGAAATTCTCGTTCATACTTACTGCATAACACGTTGGGTGGGGAAATAACCTATTCTGGTTCCACCGGCATCTGGATTCCCGTCTCTCATAATAGGTCTAAAGAGATGAACCATTGATGTAATATTCCGTGAAAACTGGTTTTTAATTAAATACTTTCCATATTGAAAAAACAGGGATTTCATGTTTGTCATTTTGTCCCTCAAAGCCAATGTGTTTTGACAGGACAAAGTGAGCTGAAAACATTAGGTTTTAAGATGTGATAACACCTTGATTTTAAAGTTGTTTTAGGTATTGCCAGTTACATAAAAACTGCTTGAACATTCAGGATTTGAAATTGTATTGCTGTGATACATCCTGGAATTGAAAGAACACTCGGACAGCATTATATATGATACAACTTCACTTTTAAAGTAGGAATGGTTAAATGCTTTATCCTGCTTTCTTGTTGATTGTGCTTTTAAAAATATAATCAGAGATGCGCAGTCAATAAACTATACAATGAATGACTACAAACATTTCAAATGCATACTTCTTAACTAATATGGATTCAAATTACAAACCAATATAACTAATTTTTAACTTTTAAAACTGTTATTCAAATAACAATTAATATCTCTGACCCTCTTGCTCAGTAAATGCTTTATCATTGACTTGCACATTTTGATTGGATGACCTCTGACCTCTAAACTGCTATTTTTTTTCAAATAATGATACAGTTGGTTCGATGCCAGAAGAAATGATTGTCAAACTATAATAACTTTGAAAACCTAGTTGTTCACATTTATTGTAACAAAATCAAACAGGTGTTGCCAATGTGACACTGAAAAGGTGAAACACAGCATCAAATTCGATTATTTTTCCGTCTTTTGGATGCCAAGGAAGTTCTAGCAATTTATGTTCTTGAAAACAGCCTTGTTTACCAGAAGAAGACTACCATGTGAATATTTTTGTTGTTTATGACCACTTGTTTCATGGGGTCTCCCTGAAAGTTGGACAATAAACTTTGATCTATACTTACTGACTCTTTTATTTGTGTTAATTTTAGGAAATGCACTTATTTTAGCTTGATTCGAAAAAGCTGCCACTCAAAAGCAGGAGAGACAACCAGTGGAATAATATGTATATAATATGGCTAGCACTGGAAACCAAGTCTGCATGATATGTTATTAAATTTAGGGAGAAATAGGGCCAATTAAGTGTAACATGCTTGACTTTTCCAGAGTCTCATACTTATTGATGTGTTATATATGAAACTTTTCCGTGTCACTGTATTATGTATGAGAATTTGACAGGTCTATACACATTGTCACGGTAACTTGGAGATATTTCAGATATCTAATGTACTTGCATATGCTGTAATTCTACCTTTTAAAAAACACCAAACACTGAGAACAGTAAACACATGTCATAATATGATTTTTAATGTAATTTCATTTTTCTCATGTTTAAAGAAATGCATGTGAATGTTCATTTTTATTGAGCATCACTAAATTATTTTGTTAAATGCTTACAATGTCATGTCTCTCTCATTTTTCAGAATATGACCGTATTCCAAGAACAAGTGTCAGTGGATTTTATCAGGAAATTTCTGAGGGAAATAGCAATAGTAAGTATCTAAAACATTCCTAGTACAAAGGGCTTTTTGGAAAGAAAGCTTTTGGTCATTTGGGAAAAAAATATTGCAAAAATAAGTATGTCTTGATGTTAGTGCCAAAAGGAAAAACTGCCTGATACTAACACTATTTTTTCAAAGGGAAGCTACCTGTGAACGACTACTGTTTTATATGGAGAAAAATCCATGCACAGCACTAATATCATTCCCCTTAAATGATTTGGCCTGTCTACTACATTTTAAGAGAAGTTTATTGCAAAGCTTAACTGGAAAAAAAGTTTTAGGGGTGTGTAGAAATCACCATGTCCGTCCGTGTACAACGCCTCCTTAGCGGATGAACCGATGAAACTTTATACAGTTGTAGTTAACCACCTGAGGATGTGCATGGAGGAAGATAATCTTGGTCCCAAAAATAAGGAGAGATAATTATTTGTGCAGGGTGGGGGTATCCTTTGTGATTTAACTCACAGTTCTACTTTTTATGAGAGTTAATTTTGCCATCAACATTGCCTGTGAATGTGAAATCTCTTTACATCTCTATGACTCATTTTGAGTTTGTATTAATAACAGTAAAAGTTTAGTAGATTCACATGAATTGTAACTTGTATATGTTTTAAAAAGAACTGTTGCTGAACTTATAGTAAATGTGTTTACTTACAATAGTTCAAATCTATTTTAATTACTTTTTTAGTGCCCCCACAGCAAGACATACCCCAGCGACTTGGTTATGCTGTAGGAGACCACAGAATTGAAATGCTAGAAACTCTCAGAGGAAACAAGGTTTGTAATTCTACCTTTGAACTCACATAATCCAAATTGAAAATATCACAAACCCAGCTCAAATTGAACGTTTATGGCCAATCAAACATGTATTATAATGTAATGGAAAAAATATATTTAAACATAAATATGAGTTTCCTTATATGTGTATAGGTATGAGTTATATTGTATTGAATAGCAAAATCAGTAGGTTATACTTTTTAAAAAGTTCAAAATTCGTGATATTCTTAATTTTTCAATGTCTAACTTTTGTGCGGGATTAGAAAAGCAACAAAAAAATCACATGTATTTTGCTAATATGCAAGAGCTAAATAGAGTCTTGCAAACTGAAGATGTGTACACTCATGTTTCTGTCAGGTAACTTGGCTTGAAATGAGTCTGTGTCACATAAGGCATTTCAAATAATATCCATTCATGACCATCATTTTATGCACATCTGACAACAAACTTAATTGGTTGCAGGATCCCTTTGACGCCATGGCAAAGAAGCAGGTAGATCAATTTATGGGTAATTTCGATACTCCCATCTTAGTACCATCAGCAACTGGAGATAGATTGGTTGGATGCATCTGTAAGTTTCTCTCTCATTTCTATTCTTATATAGTTCATTAGAAAAATAGAATAAGAAAAGTACGTTTTGATTGTGTTCTTGCTTGTACAAACTCATGTTTGAAGGGCGGCATGTCACATTAGTGCAAATAAAACTTGCAAATAAAGATTAAATTGTCCAGTCATCAATTCCAAAGTTTCAACTCTGATTCTCTTCCTGTAGTATTATTATCTTGGGAAGCAATTATTTTGCCTTTAGTAACCAGCTTGTGATATTTTTGGAAGCTAAATGCACTGTTGAACAAAATCCCTTCTGGAACAATGCCAAATTGTTGGCTTAGAAGCAATCTGTTAAAATATAGCGTTATTTGACTATGCATACTTACTGTAGTTTTACAATGGTTGATTCAATGTAAACCTTACCCTGTGTATATATACTCTAGGTGAAGAGGACGCTGTTGAGGTAGAATGGATGTTGTTGTACAGTGGTGAGAAAAAGAAGTGCACATGTGGTAACTGGTTCCAAATCTATGACATTGATGATCCAAGTGTACACCATTAATACAACCTAGGAGAGTTAAAAAAACAAAAAACTGTTACTTACATTCATTTACAACTGTTGGCAACTTTAGTGTTAATTACTACCAAATTTGAATTTTTCGTTTTTTAAAAGTTTTCTTGTGTCATGTTGATATTTTTTTTAATGATGGGAAGTAGCATAGGGGCTCAAGACTGCGACTGAATTCATGATTCATCGGAGAATTGAAATATCAGGTTTAAACCACCAACTTGGACTACGTCTCACCGAGTGATTACAGAGACTAATAGATGCACCGTGTATACATACAAGAGAACATTAACATACACACAGTCTTGATGTTAGTTATGCTAGTGCTAAAAGATAAATAAATGTACTATTAAATCCTATGTGTTGTTTTTCCGAAGAGTTGGTATTTTGATTTTATATATTGTTTATCAATTTATATATAGAGTTGCTATAAGTATATAACTATTGTGAAATTGTATATTTGTACGGGCGTTCAATTATATGCTTTTCTTAACATAATTGAGTTAATAGTGGATTTGATCAATAACTCTGTATTTGGAGAGGTTGTATTTAAGGCTTCTAAGTTGTATGTATACAGAAAGAGGCTGTCCAACAAGTGCAGTGGTAAGGCACTCACAACTTTAACCTGAGTATGAAACCTGACGTCAGCATGTGAGATGGTCGTGGTGATCAAAGTAGGGTTTCTTCAGAGTACTACAGTTTCCTCCAACATGAACACATAACATCAAAAAATGATTCAAGTTTTGTGAAATAAAGTAATAAACTGAAATAAAGTGAAATAAGTTTAAACATTTAAAAGAACCCCTAGGCATTGATTAAGATATGTACTTAAATGTGATTCTTACTTTGACGTAAGATATATCATTTTTCTACAAACATGCAATTTGCTTACTATATACAATAGTTTCATATCTTGTCAAACACCACGCTCCTTTAGAAACACATTTTGCTCGTAAGTAACAGCCTTAACATTTGATATTTTGACTTCGTAATGAATACAAATATTTTAAATGTTAATATGTGTAAAATTTAATTCATTATTTGACAGAGAAATGAAGGTCTATTATGTGACATACATGTAAGTGTTAAAGCAAGTTATTAACATCAAAACGATGTGTCCTAACTACATACTTGAATTTAGAAACATCGAAATCGCATTTATTGCAAGTCTATACTAGTAGGCACTTCGGCCAAGATAGAAACAGTCATTGAAAATCTGTTAAAAATCATCTGTGTCTGTTAAATTGTAGGTCAATGTTATTATAGTTTTCAAGCTCTCTCCTAGAACATATAATTTAATGCAAGGTAGTTTGTGCCATTTGTAGCAACTTTTTAAAAATTGAAAATTTTCCCTCAAAGTTAGAATCACAGCTTTTAAATTCTTGGTTTAGCTGACTCTAGAAATCCTTTAATTAAGTGTTGTGTGAATAGTAATAGTCTCGCTGTGCTGTTACTTATTTATCATCTGAGTAAAGATTGCATAGGGGATCAATGTCAGATATATAACATGCTCCTTGTCAAGTAACAACCGCCAATACACTTCCTGGATGGTGCAAAAACTACTACCCTACTGAAACACAAAATAGGAGAAAATACACCAGCATTGTACATAGGATGATCATACACTCACCCAAAATGAAAACTACATATTTATAATGGGATTTACTATGAATGAGAAAGAAACACCAATACCTCCCAGTGCAGGAGAAGGAATTCAATCATATGAAAGAGTGTTAAACTATCAGTTGGGGAGTGAGTTATCGAAAAAAAAATCGAAAAAATCATAGGATTTTTAAGGTCATGAATTCCCTTATATATTCAATACAAAGAGAGGTGATTAAAGAATTTTAATCTTCAGTCTCCAATCTAGTTCAAAATTGTGTTGTGTTTTCATAAAACTTATTTAGTTATTAACTGACAGCCAAAATATTTGGTCTTTACAATCAATTGAATTTCTCATGAACTGTCCTTTTTCAATATACGAGTTATCTCCCTGTAGTGCATGATAAATGAATTTTAATTTAAGGCATATTATTGCCTTTGTTATGTGTTCTATATTATATAGGCAGAGTGAAATACATTGAATTGATATTGTGTAAGATAATTGTATTATAAAAGTGTAAAGTTTTCATTTTGGTTCAGTATAGTTTGTCTACTTCTCAGTCATCTAAATTAATGAATCTTAGAACACTTTCCTATCAGAAAAATAACACAGCACATATGGAAAGTGTGACAGTAGTGAAAACTAAATACACAATGGGATATTTAAACAGGTTGCACAATAACAACATTGAGTAGTATGCCTTTACAGCGTTAAGACTGAAGTGTTATTTATAAAACAAGTGTCAGTATTGCTTAAAATTTAAGAAAAATATTCCAAATGGCTATCAAGAATAGTTCATGTATACTGTTTTCACCTTTTTGGCAAAAACAGATTTCATTAAGAAGTACCTGGGAGTTGCCTGTGTGCAGTCTAGCTTGATATTATTCCTATAAGTTGCTGGTTCGAGCTCCAGCAGAGACAAACTATTTTCATATATTATCAAATATTGTTTTATGTATTTAAAAAAGAAATCACATGGTACATTAACAAGGTACATGAATCAAGATGAGGGTTTAAATTTAAAATTTGGTGATTACATACATTTGTAATGTCCCGATTTGCATACATAAACAATAATATATATATATATATATAGAGAGAGAGAGAGAGAGAGAGTACATTTAAAAACGCACACTTTGGTTTTCCACAGATCTTTTTACCCAGTATCAGTATCATAACCAAACTCGAAAAATGTGTTCTTCTATCTTTAATGATACAATGTGGTAAAAGAAATTAAAATTAAAAATGATTTGCATTGCTTTTAAGATGCTCTAAACAAAGCATGGTCAAGAAATGTTTTTCACAACATTAATATCGACTGTATCCGACTCGAGCAACCAGCTATTCGCGACCCATTGAATTGACATTTGATACATTACATCTCTGTGGAACATTGTCCCATTCTTCAAGAAAAGCCTCGTGGAGTTCGATCAGATTTTTTTTTTGGGGGGGG
>ENA-OREC01001031-OREC01001031.1-marine-metagenome-genome-assembly--contig:-NODE-1031-length-13100-cov-13.332873_pt1 | contig 13100 bp, 7 predicted proteins | sample MGYA00248626_ERZ508543 | MGnify/ENA primary metagenome ERZ508543 (study PRJEB26211, sample SAMN05518279) | marine metagenome | isolation source: Puget Sound, Washington, USA | host: Bankia setacea... | reverse complement strand
ATATTGGAAAGAACAGAAACATATTGGAAAGAACAGAAACATATTGGAAAGAACAGAAACATATTGGAAAGAACAGAAACATATTGGAAAGAACAGAAACATATTGGAACCAGTTAAAGTTGTTTGTCTTTTGAGATCTCTGCCCATGCATGTAGAATATTATTCAAATATGAGTCTACTTTTATCAGGTGCAGACGGTCTGTGTGAGAGTGCTGGACGACGTACACTGAAGTTTGGAGAGGACATCACTACAGCTTGTAAACTACAGCTAGATCTAAATAACCTTACTGACTGCTCGAGTTTGAGGTAAAATACTATTGGAAGACAGTTTTGGGGGGAAAGATCATTTCTTTGGCTATACTTGGCTGACAATTTGTTTAGACCTAAACATCTAAGATACTGATTCTTTTTTCTTGAATAGATGAAGAAAGTTATTGAATTATATATTACAAGTCATTGTGATTGTTTTAAAGCTAACTTTGTGTGATGTATACTTAGTTTTGTGTATGCTTATAGGCGTTATATGATCTACTACATGGACTCTCTGATGCCGTCCGATGTACTAGGTAGGCGTGGCTACAACGACAGGTTTAACACAGCATACTGGATAAATGTGCTCAGGTAAGTGGTATACAATGAGACATGTTTTAAAGAAAATATATATTTGAGGGATTTGGATATTGAAGAGTTTGATATGTTAAAACTATAATTTTAAATTCACTCATGATAAGATAAAGCACCTATCAGTTTACCTTTGTTTTTACATCTGAGGATTATTGACATGAAAGTTCCTTAATCTCATGAGGTACAGTTAAGCTCCACTGTTAAGACTGGTCACTTTGAGGACCAATTTCTGTCTGTCCAGAAGATGGCCTTATAAGAGGAACTTCTATCTATTCAATGATTTGTGTGTTTTTCCTACTTTATGTAATGAACCTAAATTACAGTTTTGATAAATCAAATTTTACATTTGTCATGTACTATTTTCGTTTTTGATGCAACATGTACCTTGATTTCCAAGTTACAGACTACAAATGTTAAATCTTAAGTATATTACATGTTATAATACCCCCAGCAAACAGAAGTCTGTCTCTCCGTCTGCCCATATTTCTTGTAAGCGTACCTCCTGCTTAGTTGATCAACAGATATTGATGAAACTTTTCACAGCAATATCCGAACCGAGGATCTTTCATGAAGGTTCAAATGCAGACCTGACAAAAGTCGAACGTTAAATTTCTTTAAAAAAAATGAAGGTTTAAACGATTTTAAGGGAGATAATTAGTAGAGGGAGATAACTAGTAGTGCAGGGTAATCCTTCCGTGTTTTAACTCATAGTTCTATAGTTAGATTGTAGGGATATATGTTATATCTATTTTTAGGGATGATGTGACAGAGTTTTGTAGAGTGAGTGAGTATTTTCCGACTGGTTTGAGTCCAGTAGATAACAGGACCGGTGTGTGCTTTAACATCACTAATGGTATACACCTGGATGTACTCTATGCAGAGACAGGCCAATCTAACGGATATCCTATATATGAGATACTTAGCAGCAAGATAAGGTAAGACATTGAGTCAAATGAATTGATAGTTCTACATATACAGGTTATTACATCCCGCTCAAACAAAGATTGTAGGGGGTGTAGAGGAATAACTCTGTCTGCCCATCTGTCTGTCTGTCTGCCCATCTGTCTGTCTGTCTGCCCATCTGTCTGTCTCTCCCTGCAACCATATGTTTGTAAGCGCAACTCCTCCTTAATAGATGAAACGATACTGAAGAAACTTTACAGGATTGCAGTATACAAAACCATGGTTACCGTCTTTGTCCAGTACTGGTTGGTTCCAGGAACAAATTTGACCAGGGATTCAAACAATCTAACTACAATAGTTAAAATCTAGTGTTCAGAATACCTTGAACAAGCATACATTTCAGTTAACTAATGAACAAAAAAGTTATATTCTAGAACAAAAACATATTTCTGATATCAACAACTATGAAAACATATACTTCTAGTACCAGTGTTTTTGTGCAGTACACTTTTTTGTTGAACAGTAAAAAAAATACAGGTAAGTTTTAGCAGATAATTGATGATAATTGGTATATATGAAAATAAGCGGTTTGGAAAGTGCTTTTTACCCTTAATACATGTACTATCACTATTTGTATATTACAGTTACACAAATGGTACATGGGAGGTGAAGTGTTCAGGTCCAGCAGGTGGTGTATGTACAGGTGTGAGCACACAGGCCTTCTATGTCACCAGCTCGGTCAAGTTTACACAAATACCTCCACAGACTCCTGAACCAGTCTCCAAGTACGTACCAATAACACTCACACATTCATTATACCATTATACTTACCATGGGATTTTCTCCTTTATTAACTGTGGCCATTTTACAGGTGACAGAATTACTTTTGAAATCATCCCCTTTTTTGGCACTTGCCTTGAGATTTTGCTGCCTATTTTTGAGCTTCCTTTTGTTGTTTCAACCCTTTTTTCTATCCAAAAGACAAAAAAGCCCCCTTCCCAAATTGTAAATAAATAGTTTGCTTTCCTAGGATTAGCATAACTTGTAGGACACATATCCTCAATCTTACAAAATGGTCAGTTTTTATTTCAACAGCTTATTTATATATCAGATAAAGTTTAACCTAATCCTAAAATCTGACATACTTCATTTTAAACACTCAACCATCATAGTTTGCTATTGCTAGACAAAAGATAAAGAAAATTAGAGAGTTAAAAGATTCCCTTGCTATACAAAACTTAATTTAAAGAAAATTAGAGAGTTAAAAGATTCTCTCTCTAAAAAAGTATAACTATTTATTCCAAGCAGGATTGTCATTTTTGAATGATAATGAATTTCCCTATTTTGTAGCATTCTAGCTGTTTAAAAAATATTAAAACGAACAAAAAATGTTTCCAGGTACAAGTATTTGAAATTGGACAAACAAGATTTGGTGGTATAGATGTTAATGAAATATATAATTTAAAGAAGTTTCTGTTTTGAGATTCTTGTTTATTATAGTTCAGTAGCTGCACTGATGGTTTTCTGTGTTCACTGCTATTTGCAATGTTTAAATGTTTTTTGTAGTTTTATTGATGTGTTCTGTTACTTTAGAATAGAATATACTTTCAGATAATTCATGATTTTTCCATTACATGTTAGAAGTAATGTGAATTACAAATGTTATCCAAACGTTATATTTCAACTTAACTTTTGAAGAAAAAATCCAGTTTTACTATAAATTATGTAATGCTGCATTTTGAAAACTTTGTTAGGCATATTCTTGAACACTCTCAAGTCTTTATTCTCCATGTAATTTCATTATCTCTCCATTTAATTTTTTTAAATTTAAACAAGTTAATTGAATCAAAATATTTTGTGTGTGCAAATTTTACTAGCATTTGTTAATAGCACAAAGTAGTAAGAGTCTGGGTAATACAATAACAGCTATAGTTACTAAGGGCATTACTCATTGCCACTCATCCTTCAATCCTGACACGGGGTTTTAGATGCAGCACAAGTGGAAATTTCCGAAAGTTGTAATGTATTTTTCTTATCTTTACCATATCTTACAATGAGCAGGACTAGTGAAGATTTTGAGAATTTGCTGCTTTGTTGTATACATGTATATATATGTCTATGGAAGATTGTATTTGTTCTGGTTTCTTGTAGATACTATGAGGTGCCCCACGAGGAAGACAAGGAGCTGTGTCCAGGAGCCAGATGTTGGGACGACCTGTTCTACCCATTCTCAGGTCGTTATATTTCCGATTCCAATGAATATGTGTTTGGAACTGTTTCGTTTGCCATTATATTCTTTGTAGGATACGGATTAATTACACGGCCATGGTGGTGAGTGGTAGATATATAGGTAGTAAAAGAAATCCTGAATATGTGACTCATGTATTGGATTAGTACAAGGACAGGCAGGAGAATGCACGGAAAACAATGTAGAGAAAATGCACCGTATTATAATGTTTCAATGGCAGGTACAATGATTGTCAAATAGTGATTAAATCATAGATAGAACAACTGGACATTTGGGACACTTAGATGGTGCAGACACAAAGCTGACTTCCAAGGACTATGTTGTACGTGAATTTGGTATATGTTTCTACCCAAGTTATGTGATATTGTGATGAGTATGTTGTGAGACTACCTAGTAACATGTTGGGAGGTGAGAGTAAAAAGGCTTCTAAATGTTAGTGAATAGAGAAGCAATTAGAACCCCTTCGCATTCATCCATGCTTATATAAGGTGCAGTGCAGATCAGCCAATGGAAAATAAATGTGCGTATGCAGCAGTGAAACAGATGGCATAGTGTTGTGATGAAGACATGCTGTGTAAATGGTGTACATTGCTAGTATTTTCGCCATTGTAAATCTGTGAATAAAGCTACAAGTACAACGAACATTCCAACAGGTGAACACAGTCACTAGATGCCTTTGTGTGATTACATATCGTTACAGCCACTTCATGTGATACTTGTATAGTTGACTAAGATGCACTTGTACATTATCATGACCCATAATTTATTTATGATTTGTTTATTCTTGTCAATATATATTATATCCATAGTAATGTACTCGTTTTTATGCTCCCCGAAGGTGGAAGCATATATAGTCGCCGCTTTGTCCGTCCGTGCCAGAACCTTGTCTGGCAAATAACTTTAAAACTACTGTTGGCATTTAAATCAAACTTGGTATATAGATAGATGGTAATGAGGGAAAGGGCATAACAAAATAATCATAATCCTACCCTGTATATTTACAGTGTTATCTCCCCTTAACAATTTTTCATAATTGTTGCCTGTCCGGGCCATATCTTGAAAGTACTTAAGGGATTGAAATGAAACTTGCTTTATAGATAGATGTCAGTGAGAGGAAGGGCAGTGCACAAGAACCATAATCCTACCCTGTATATTTACAGTGTTATCTCCCCATAACCATTAATTTTTTCAAAATGGATGTATGTCTGGGCCATATCTTGGAAAGTACCTAAGGGATTGAAATGGAACTTTGTTTATAGATAGATGGCAGTCAGGGGAAAGGCAGTGCACAAGAACCATAATCCTACACTGTATATTTACATAGTTATCTCCCCTTAACCATTTATTTTGTTCATAATGGATTCCTGTCTGGGCCATATCTTGGAAAGTACAAAAGGGATTGAAATTAAACTTGGTACATACATAGATGTTAATAAGAGGAAGTGCAGAAGACAGGAACCATAATCCTATCTTACATATTACTTGAGTTATCTTTCCTTATTACTGGTGTTTTTCTTTGTCATGTCTTAGTTTACAAGTGGTGTTTGATTACAAGATCAGCCTTTTATAGACAATAGGCATTTGGGGAGCATTCCTCGTCATTATAGCATCAGATTTCCAATTCACTGAACAACCAGTACTTGTGTATCTCATTATAACAATACACTGTTACATTTGCAAGTTACTTAATACATTCTGTCCATTTCAAGGCTGCTTTTGGTTAGTCTTGAATTTTAGATATTCCAGCAAGATTGGTAACCTTTGCTAGTGTTGAAACAGTTTAGTGTCAGATTAGTTTCATAACCAACAGGATGTGCTGTATATAGGTATAATGTAATTAGACCTGTGTGGTTTTCTGTGATTTAAAATACGTTCTCACTGACAAGAGTATGTAGAGCGGTGAAAAAACTTTTTTTGTCTTGAATATTTCTGTCCGTCCGATTTGTTTGGTACTTTGTATTGACTGTTATATCATAGGTTGCACACATCTGGTTGTAACATGTATGTGTATTGAGGATTTAATATGAGAGATGTTATAGTTGTATGATAGCAGATGTGATTGTTTGTGCTTAGAACAGTTCAATGGGTGAAAGTAAAAAGGTTCTAAGTGCTATGGAAAACAGAAGTAGATAGAACCCTTTCACATTCACCTCTTAAGTTGTGTAAATGTGTTGCTGGGTCTAGTGATAAACAATGTTTTATTAGAATGAATTTGTATAGTATAAATAAAAATATGTAAATCCAACATTGCCTTCCCAACCAATATCTCTATGTTCATCTTCATACTGCCTCACATGATAAGGTTTTTACTCAGGTGCAGCTTCAGCCTTTGGTATTGTATATAAACATTGACCAGACACTCGTGAATTCATTACACAAGACTATTGAAATGAGAAATAGGTGGATTAGACTGTCATGTTATTACAACAGAGTATAGAACACTATTTATAGTGTCTATTGTATACATATGTATCACCTATTTTGCAATGCGTTGTTTCGGGAGTGTCTGGTCAATGTTTGTACAATGAGATTTGAAATAAAAATAAACCCTATCTGGTCTAGCTAGCTGAAGCCCATATTTTGTACAAACCTAATTTTAAGCCCATAGTTTGTACAAACCTAATTCTAAGACCATATTTTGTACAAACCTAACTTGAAGCCCATAGTTTGTACAAACCTAACTTGAAGCCCATATTTTGTACAAACCTAACTTGAAGCCCATAGCTTGTACAAACCTAACTTGAAGCCCATATTTTGTACTAAACTTACTTGAAGCCCATAGTTTGTACAAACGTAATTTCAAAGAACACACAACAAACACAATATACCAAAGTACTAGATTCACATTTATTTGCATACTTTACAAGCAAGTACAAAGATTTCATACAAAGTCTTCAACAAACCAAAGTATTAGCGTTATTGTATAACATAAAAAATATACAACACACATTTCATATACATCATATATACAAACTACACAATTTCAAATGCCATTTAAAAAGCAATGTAACTCTATAGTGTATGTTTCAGAACTGATTGTTTACCAAGCTAATCTCATTAATCAATAATCTACCATTGTACACAAAAGCGAAACATATATCGACAAACACATTTAAGCATCTACCTTTAATCTTGAATGTGTTTTGATTCAGAACTTGGAATAGATATACTGGATACTTGTTCACAGTATAACACAACTTACTTCTTGCATACTGACTAATTACCAGGTAGAGTGACACATTAGTTATATACCTGTTATATATCTTTACATGTAGCTCACTAGTTCATAGAATCACTCACCTCTAGCATATCTTTCAACAGTTTCAGAAATGTCATAATTTAACTATACAAAGTTGTAAAGTCACATGTGATGAGTAAAACAAGAAGCCACTGAGAATGGTATGACCGCAATGTTGCAAACTGAAGTCAAAGGTCAAGGTCACCAAGCACAACCTCATTTTTAATGTTCTTATTAAAAGTGTGCAAAGTTTTAAAGGCTACCAAATATGTTTTTATTGATTTTGAGACAAATGTTAATATTTTAACTGGCAGATGAGCATCTGAGGCCGAGATGCTTATGAAATCCTACCATTATGAGAACTGCATGTCCTTCCCAAAACAAGCCAGTGCATGCGTGCAATGTATTTCAATAAGAAAAGTTAAATATAAAAAGAAGCACTGCTCAAAATAATGTGTATTGTAAAATGATACACAATCAATTAACGGATGAACACAGCCAATCAGTACCAGCATTCTTCTGTAAGGAGATTGATTATACAACATAAAAGCAACAAAAACTAAAGCTATCACTGGTTGTGATGAGTATATCCCATATCCCCACTTTGTCACAGGAAATCAGGATATAAAATAATTTACAAAAAGGGGCTGAAGTTTCATTTAGATGACTTGATAACTGTGGAAGGAGTTTGAGACAACATTTCACCAACCGACTGCCTGCTGACTCCACTATACCCCCTCCAGTTGTCATTAGTTGGGGGGGGGGGGGGGGAGTATAATAAATTGAAAAATGACTAGTCCAACATATTGTGGTAACTTTGCAATAGAAACACACATATTTATTACTGTTATAAGTGAAATCTATAAGTGTATACAAGGAACATGGATAGGAATGCTAACAACTTGCTGTCAGTATATTAGCAAATATATGAGAATGCTTAACTGCTTAAGGGTGTTACCAAAGCAATTGCATGATACGTAAAGTAACACAGTATGTTTGGATCTTTATACATTTTAAACAGCTGATTCTGTCAATTGAGTAGACCTTGTTGAATACAATAAGAACTAAGCATCAGCCAAATAAAGTTTCATCAGGTATTTAGATTGTACAAAAGTTTTCAATATGTTTGTATGTTGAAGTTTTGTGAAGAGCTTTAGTAACGCGGTACCCTGGCCAATATTCAAGAGGTTGTAAAGTCATAGACTACAGTTCAATTAAAGCCTTGGTAAGGTCATTGAGAGAAAGAAATTGGGCCACAGTTTAGAAGAACTTAACACCAATAAATACAGATTTCACTGGACAACAATGACCATGAAGCAGATGATGCTGATGATGACAACACAAAGCCTCTCCAAATAACATAACTTTTGTTTCAAACATCGACCGTTAGAGTATAAAATTCCTCTCAATTTCCTCCAGCACTAATTGATAAAATTCACAATATGAAACCCTAAGAATATGTGATGTAAATGCCACTTAGAAACAACACTGACTCCATTGCTGCAATGCTCCAATCCAATGTTTACAAGTATAGCCTTAAGTGGATGGTAAACAAAAGTCAATTTTACAAAGAATCTCATTTTAAGTCACACTTTAAAATAAAAAGTGTTTGAACAGCAAATTAGTGGATAGTCCAGCACTACGTCTGTTTCAAGACAGCTATTCAGCACAAGTCAACTAAATTTTAACATGTTATTTCAATGATGAGCTGTTGTGGGTAACTGTTACACAGGTACATGGTGTAAAGCTACTTTTCTAGTTTGTGTAGATTAAAATAAACATCATCTTTGAACACAGGCTGGTTAGAGCTCCCCGGAACTTTGTCTAATTGGCTGAGAGGGCAGTGTCTCACTTAAATAATCCTTGACAAACTTGGACACAATATCTGTGGTAATGTTCTGTTTCTCCTTGCATATGTACACCTTCTGCTCTGGGAAATCAAGGATGGTTAACAGTGGTGTATGTTCTGGAAGGTTGGCAAAACACCGTACAGGGTCACAAATATCATCCTGAAACACAATAACATATTGAACACTGTACACTTGAACACATATTGAACACTGTACACTTGAACACATATTGAACACTGTACACTTGAACCCATATTGAACACTGTACACTTGAACACATACTGAACACTGTACACTTGAACACATACTGAACACTGTACACTTGAACACAGACTGCACACTGTACACTTGAACACAGACTGCACACTTGCTTTCCAAATTCTGACATGCCGGTAACTAAACCTACAGCCAGGTTTTAGATATTTTACTTTACATTAACACTTTAAACAGGTTCCAATGAACAACCTGTAATATTATATCATAACAAGTTAAAGCCAAGCCATGAGAATGTCTATAAGCGTTAAGTGAGCAAACACAGAACATTATCTGCAGAAAGTGTTCAAGATGATGATTTAAACATTTAACACATAACTTTATTGGTTATTTTGGAGGAACTGTTTGACATTTTCTTGTTCGTCACTTTTGTTACTTTAGCTCCATGGGTGGTCACTATCTCTGGTCACTATCTCTCTTACTTCATCATAACTATGGTGGGTAATAATAGGCTAATCAATTTAATTTTTCTGGTCAAACAAATTCCTTCACAAACTCTTTTGGTATCATGAGATTATGATCATATCTAAAAGTTGTAAAAAGTTGTAAAAGCTAAAAGTCCTCAGCCAAACTCACTTGACATTTTTTTCTGCAAGCATTCAAAGTTTGCATAAAAAAGAGGGATTTGGATTGTCCTAAATAGTGCACCATAACAACGACTAGTGATTTTCACAGGTTATAAGACGGTGCATATGTAAACATCTCCCACGGTTGTTTGAAGTAGTTATTCACAATTTTACCAATTTTTTTTTAGATTACTTTTTAGCTTATTTATTTTTAGTTTTAAAGATGATAATGACCAGGATTGTACGTTTAACGGTGGTTGACAACTACTGTGTAACTTATTGCTACATAGAGCTATGAGCAACAATATTTCAATAGCATGCATTAAACCATTCGTAGGTTTATAGTTTAGACTGACCCAGACAATGAAAACAACGGTCTATTCAATAAATGGAGTAGACTATCATACTAGTTAGTCATTAATACTCTGTGCTGATCTAATTCTTGCCTTCCTTCTAAATGAACCTGTACAGATCAATTACATACACACATAACTTACGTCTGCTCCAATAAAGAAGAATAGATCACGATGCTCTCCCTTGTTGTGCTCGTCAGTAGCAGGTTGAAGCAGAATGTCACGTGCTTTGTCCACATCCTCGTCTTCCGGCTCTGTGGGGTCAATAACAATTGATAAAACAACATCAACACACTGGTTAACATTTCAAAACTCAGCAAATATAAAACAATTAAATGCAAGCCAGCATGCCATTTCTGCCAGTTCTGGGACTGACATCTCACCTAGGTACATGTATGATAACTGACCAATGGTAATCAAATAAACACAGTCTACAATTTAAATTGTTTAGATGATTATAAGTGTAAATTTTACGATTTTTCTTATGAAACATATTTAGTTTTGTTTTACTACAAACTGAAGCTGTTTGCAGTGGTTTTTTTTGTGAATGTGTGTTTTCTTTGGTTTAAATGTTTCCAATGTGTTTCGCTTTGCTGCGGAGTTTAACTTTAATCATAAAGGAAGCAACAGGGTACATACATCATCAAAATATTAACTCATTGTCTCTCACATTGGTATTGTAATACAAGAAAAGTCCATTAAAAATTACAAAACATTCAGTTGTCCTGCATCCAAAACCAGGGCTTTAGGACAAGTGGAATTTTCGTGCCCTGGAAAGTGAACCTTTGTTGCTAACAGCCAATATCGGTTGAACATTGGTTTCTAGACATTTAAATATTTCACCTACCAACAAAGAGCACGACACAGGCTGACTCATTTAGGGTGATAGCAGCTCCCTCTGTCAACTCACTGATAGGCTTAGGACACCATGGAAACTCCTGAAAATACACAAATACCGTATTTACTCAAACAATTCTGACAGTTTAAAATAATTGAAAAAATACTGGTTAACCGTTAGTGGCTGAAAAATTAGGTATACAAGTGTGCCGATTTTTGTGCCTGTACATATATTGAAGCCAATACATTTTATTAGGGAACAATTTCTATAGAGGTATGATTGTTTGTTCAAGGTCAATACAGCACACATTGTACAGTGGGCTTTAAATCATTTGTTGTTTTTTAAGTTTACAGTCCTGTAGATACACCCAAAACTGTATATCATTATTGACCAACCTTACAACCAACGTAATCAAATAATAAGATATTGTCTAGTACCATGTGTCCCACAATTATGGCTGAGGAAAGATACATTTACATGGTTTGTAAACTACCAGAGTACATCTTGGGTAGAAACTGCAGGGGAAAGACAACTTGGAACTATCAATTCCAGTAGGTTACACATGTGTCCAAAATATTTTCTGACTCAAGGTTTACCAACAAATATATATTTTCTATAGAACAATGTCAATTTGCAGCTCAACAAAACATACTGTATTATCAAATGTAGGTTTAATATAGTTCAAGACTCATTTTCTCCCTCTACAAGATGGACCTCATTGCAACCCAACCATAAGCATTTGTACAAAAATTTGTCCATTAATTACGATAAGCATGTATTAAGATTATAAGTTTTTTTATATTACACTTCATTTACAGTAGCAGAACTATAGTAACATTTGTCCTGGATGAGCCACTGATAGACAGGAGCATCCAAGAACTTACATTGTAACCAGTTCCCTACTAGAGGAGATCATAGCTGGCTGAGATAAGTGAGTGAGTTTTATGGCAGCAAGAGAGATTGATTGTTATCAGGACATGGCTTGTGAACACTTACCAGGCTACCCATCCAGTACTAACATAAAACACTTCAATCACAACTCATAATAAACAATCCAGAGTTTGTTAGAGGCTGCAGCATTGTTCTGTTTGCCTGGATTAACTTTTGCTTCAGACCTTATATATTCTATCTGTTTGTAGAACCATCAAGTAAACCTCAATGCTAGATGCATCTAAGTCCTCTCTATATCAAGTACAGATAGCTCAGTTTAGCATCCAGTAGTGTCTGTATACTTTACAAGACTAAACAGATGTTGAAGGCTCGGTTCAAAACCACAGTAACTAGCCTTGGTTATTAAGTATCAATAGAGTGTTGTTGCCTAAAGCTTTACAGTCGACCCCCATGCTGAAACAATCAAAGCACACTCAAAGACAATATACATTTTTGAGCAGGGCACTTATAGTCCATTTGTATATTAATTGAACACTACCTGGAATTAACAGGCACATACAATAATGGCCAGAGCAAGTAACATAATATATAGCTTATGATTACTGGAAGATGATATAAACTGAAATTTTACAAAACAGGAAATAGTTGCTGTCAATATTTTACTCCTGCAATACATGAATGAAGATAAATCCCAATACAAAACAAATCAAGGGAGATAATTATTTGTGTGGGTATCCTTTTTGATTTGACCTACAATTCTATTTATATTAACTGATATATAAGATACTGTACTTAAACTAAATGATATTAAAAGAGAAGGTGAGCATGTGTTGTATCTGAACATTACCACAGCATCAACAGTGCTTATAGAAACATCTTTAGTGATGTATTAGACGGAGACTGACCGAGTTGCAGAAGTAAGAAAATGATATCCATTGCTAACAATAATAAACTCAGAAATTGCTTAAACTGCAGTAATGTTACTATGGTATGTGATCTTGTATTATAAAGTTGTAAATACCTGTATAAATACCTGTATAGTTGCTGTAAACTAGAAACAACAACTGACATTCATAGTAACCCCAAACTATGTAAACATATTGACTCTGAACCATAGTAACCATGGAATATCCCAACATGTAGGCAGACAAAAAGAGCACGGATGTAACTACAGGACGGATGTAACTACAGGACGGATGTAACTACAGGACGGATGTAACTACAGGACGGATGTAACTGCAGGACGGATGTAACTACAGGACGGATGTAACTACAGGACGGATGTAACTACAGGACGGATGTAACTACAGGACGGA
>ENA-OREC01001030-OREC01001030.1-marine-metagenome-genome-assembly--contig:-NODE-1030-length-13116-cov-12.920776_pt1 | contig 13116 bp, 4 predicted proteins | sample MGYA00248626_ERZ508543 | MGnify/ENA primary metagenome ERZ508543 (study PRJEB26211, sample SAMN05518279) | marine metagenome | isolation source: Puget Sound, Washington, USA | host: Bankia setacea... | reverse complement strand
TTCATGGTACATTATCACCCAAGTTCATGGTACATTATACCAAGTTCATGGTACATTATCACCCAAGTTCATGGTACTTAGTATACACCTAAGCACTAATGATTTAACTTTTAGATTAACCAATACGTCCAGTTAATGTATGCCAGTGTAATGCACTTGACTTATGTCAAAATGCCTGAACAATTTCTCCCCTTTAGGTAATAAGCAGAAATAAGCCTCATAAGTTGTCTTTGTCTCCTAGATTAGTGAATAACTGTTATAACTATGTACTTGTCAAACATTACACTGACGAGATTTGAAAACCTAACTTATTGTACTATTGATCAATGCTTTGAGAATATTTCTACTCTGAGGTGACACAGACTGTCTTATATTATCTTTGGTATAACAGTTACGGTTGCCAAAATTTCATTGGTTCATGAATTATAGGTGAGTAAGAACAACACCCTGTAGGTAAAAAACACAGATTAGACACTTTGTGCAAAACCATGTTAATTACCCCCTTTGAACTGCATATTGACATATTAAAATCAATAATTGAACCACGATTGGATTTGTTTTTGGCATTATTTAATGAGGGTGCTTATTTGACATATCAGGCCCTCAAGATATTTTAATTTGATTATGAAATCATGCTAAAATCCGTTGCTGGAACCAACCAGTACTTAGCAATGAGGGTAACGTTTCTTGCTCAAGGAAACAACACGAGCCTTTGATTGGGGTTCAAATCCACAACTGACCTATTTACAAGTATGACGTGCCACCCACTGCACCATGCTCACCATTATTTGCTACACATATAATCTTTATTTGTAGGAAAGCATCAAATGCAGCTCTACTTATTTATCTTGTTATTACAAATATATTCAATGAGTTGCATAGAAATGTAAAATTGAAACGGTGTAAAATGACACTTATTGACTTTTTGAACTAAAGCGTTTTTTGCTGATATTTGAGTTTATAGTGCCTAAATTAGTTGATGAATGAATATTGTAGATGATTCAATATGAAACTGTAATTTGTATTATAATATACATCGTAGCATATTAAGTTAAAGTGTTTTATATTGGCTTAATTTATTTCTGATTAGTTAGCACATTTTTGCATAAGTAGAGATTTACAGCATTTTTTATCAGGCGGGTAGTTGGCAAAATGACCTTTAATCCCTTTTTAAAGAACATTTGTCTAACATAACCCTAATGCTTACCGATAAGGTTTTGAGAGATTGCACATCACGGGAATTTCTGAATGCTTCAATATTTTAACAAATACAATACAGTCAAGATGAACAGAGGTATAAAACTGATAAGGACAAGGGTTTTAAAGACATTACAGGCCTTTTAAAAGATCAACATTGTTTTGCAGGATAAAAAGATGTGCCTATTTAACCAGGCCAATAAACTTTCAAGTTATGAAGATTTGGGGGGGGGGGGGAGAATTTGTCACCATTTCAACAGCTTTTTAGTCATGTAATGGCAGTCAGTTAATGAAAGCAAGTTTCTGGATTTCATGATTTGTATATATTTCTCATTTCTTGAACTTTGTCAAGAGCTGAATAGTTTTTTATGTGTTAAAGAAGTTACAGTTTACTGCACCATACTAACTGAAGATGCTTGGTCAACCATTGCATCTAGCTATATAGGATTGTACATGAGTTTTCATTTAATGTAAACATTTTTAAAAACGAGTTTCCAGATCAAGTTTTATAAAAGTTAATACTTAAATGACATTCAGCATAATTTAGATCCTTTTTGATCATGTGACATTTCAGGGTACATGGACCCATCCCTTGATACATTTTTCATTAGTTTCTTGCATGTCACAACTAGAGTTAGATAAGAGTTTATTTCATTATAAAGACTAGATATTCCTAATGGTTATATTACATTGACAACAAGATAAGTCATCTGATAAAAGACCATCTTTAAGGCTCTTGGTTTCTGAATGCTGTTGTTTTTAAAATTCAGGTTAATAATATTTCCGAAATATTTGTTCAGATTTCAAATGTGTGAGAATCCAGAATTTAAGGTTTGAATGTTCTTTGGTATACCTCGACTGTTTTGACAGTTTATAGGCTGTATAGTTCAAGTTATTCGATGCCAGTTTAAAAATACTTCACATGAGCATGGGAGATTTTTCTTTAAAAATAATATTTCACCTATAATATTAAAAGTCCATGTTTACTAAAACCGTCAACAAAACGATATGGACTGTACATAAAGCGGTCACTCACAGTTGTTTGACTATACTACCACAAAAGAATAAAGGATATGGTCATTTTACCTACTAAACTGATAAAAACATCTTTACTTGCATTGATTATTGAAAAATGTGGTGAACATATAAATGACCTGCCGTGTTAAAGTATTATTGAATGCTCCACAAAAGCGCTCATCATTTGACATATTTTTACAATTGAATTGCCATTGATTGATCTATAGATTTATTGAATTGACCTAAATCTATCGGAATATTGAGTAGAGGTTGTAAACAGTGAGACGGTGTTCATAGGAAGATTCAAAGATGGTATTATGTTAAAAGTTTACAAAATATTTCAATTAGTTTCTGTCATATCGGCAAATTATTTAAACAAGATGGCTTCCAGCTGATTGACTGATGCTTCACAGATTGATGACCTCTGCAAGCCTTTGCCCAGCATGCACCAGTTTGTAGATTTGAACAGGAGTCACGGTGCCCCTGGGGTTTTAGGATAAGAGGTTTAATTTAATGTCAGATCGATGCTGCTGCAAGTTGAAACATAGCATTAAATCTTACAGGAAAATATATTGTACATAGCATCAATGTATGTCCACATTTAGCACAGTGTTGTGTCAATACCATGATAAGGTTGATTCACAAGGATGTTGTATCTGCTATCTACATGTAGTTGTATACATAGATATACCAGTTATGCAAGCAACCTTCGTGACCATGAATCCTTCATTTCATAATACATGAATCAGAAAAAAATGACATAACGTATGAGCACCTGTAAATGAAAATGGTTTGAGCTAAATTATGTCATGAAGAACATCAACGAATAACACAGCAACTCTGTCCTCTGACACTCTTAAACTTCTCAAATTGCAAAAGGTAGTCTGGATTTCTGTTTTGAATCTGATTAAAAGAATAGAAGTGTTTGAATGTTCAGATCAACTGTTTGATGTATTGATTTCCATGCACATGTCTAAATTATTCATTCTTCTAGCATGATGATTAAAACAATTTTACATGATTAAAACTTGTAATATTGGAAATTTGACTCAAATGTTAATATAAAATTCCATGATATATTTACTTTTTACAATTTTCAAACTTTTTTTACAATCCATTATAGAGATGTAAAGTTAAAATCTGTAATCATCGTTTAAAGTGTGTGGGTAAAGTGTTAGTCTGCCCATCTGTCTCTGAGCCCGGACATTCCTTGTTTGGTGCATTGTAACACCTATGAGCAGATGGAAGTGGATTACATGATTGTTTGCTGAAAACTAAGATGTTTTGCTAGATAATCTTATACCAAACACAAATGAGAGACGTCAACAGTTGCCATGATACACTTCTAGTGGGAACCTTTTAAAATAGAATCATAAGAAAGTAAAGAAAACGTATAAGTAGGACCGTGATTCTCTTGTCTAATTATAGGAGTCACACTATCCCCCTGTCTGTCCAAGCAAACATTTGAAACTTTACAGCTTTTATTTTGCTCAAAATAGAAGTTAGACTTAGAGATATTGTGGGTTTATATAAGCTCAAAAACACAGCTGTATCAGCAAAAAAGCTCACAAAAAAGCTCATAATATGCAGTGTCTGTCCATAACATTTCATGTCTGGGCTATAACTTACTAATGCATTGATGGATTACCATATAATTGTGTACAAATGCTGTCCTCGTTGAGGTAATGTGCAGTGACATTGACCATGGTCAATACCTCAAAGGTCAAGGTCAGATAAGATATTTAAAGGTCAGAGTACACATGCTTGTGTCTGCACTATAACTTACATATGCATTGAAGCTTCAGCGGTGGATATAGCCATCCTTTGGACTGCCTTGTATTTCATAGTGTAATGGCTTGTAAGTACAACTCCTCCTCATTGGATGAACCAATATTGATGAACAATTACACAGTTGTAGTATAAGGCCTGAGGATGTGCATGAAGTTAGAAAGTCCAAAAATATCAAGGGAGATAATTTAAGGGAGATAATTTGTGTGGTACAGGGTGTATCTTTGTGATTTTACTCACAGCTCTAGTTATGAAGTTTAAAAAAGGTCCCAACTCTTACTCAATCTGCTACATTTGTATTATTTAGTGTCTTCAATCTACCAGTCTAGAGACATAACTAGGTATTCAGTAGGTATTATCATTTACAATTTTACTTGGATGGATAGAATAAGTTTTATTTTATTTTTATTTTATAGAGGCTTTTGAACATACAATTACGTTTAACTGTTATTATCTGTAGTTGGTCATTTATGTATTTGGCCAACACACAGTGAGTCATAATTCTACAGATCTAAAATCCATGCTCTCTACATCATAATGTTTAACTTTGAAAACTCAGATACCCTCTGGACTCCTAGAAACACTTTTCAAGTTCTGTTTTATAATGTTTTTGTAAACAATTCCAATTTCATGTTTTGTAAATTTTCGGAATATTTGTAAATCGAACATAATGCTATCAGGGAATTAAGGCTTGTTTATTTAACTTAATTATGAATGAGAATTCAATGATTTAGGCACAGTGAGGCTTAATCCAGGGATCTGAGTGGATTATAGAGTGTGGATTAACAAACATTTTAATCTTATCACCTGCTATTGATTCCTTATAGACCCACACTGAGTGGAACAATAACACGGGTGGAACAATAACACGGGTGGAGAAACATGTTGGCACTGTATAATGAAGACAAGATAAACGCATTGTCCAGAAACTAAATGATCTAAACATACCTTAATGGAAGGTCTGAATGTTAAATGGCTAGATTGTTAACACACATTTGCCAATAACAATTAATTGTTTTTAGATTCTAAAGAAACACGATCTAAAAAATGATATCTTTAATTTAAAGGGAAGATAACAGGTACATATTTTCTCCAGAGTTCATGCACTTGCTTTGACATTTAAATTTCAACCAATAGGACTGCTCTTATGACCATTTAAAAGTGGTCTTAAATAAAGTAAAGATCTTTTCTAGAGAGAGCTATTTACATGTAAATTAGCAATTTAAGACCGAAAAGGAGTGGTATTAATGGCGTTCTATTTATAGTTTCAAGTTGTCTTAATATCAGCATTTTACTTCAGTTCACAGGCTCTTAAAGTTCTTACACTAGACTATTTGGTAAGCTATTGTTTTGTATGGATATCTTTCAAGTACATGTTATCTTCTTTATAAATCAGGTGGTTAGGAGCTATAATCTTCTAAGTAATCAGATAAATATCATGCATAACTACCTGAAAACATTGACTTGTAGTTTTGTAGTAGAGATCATATCAGGAATAAATAAATATGTACGTATTCCTTATCAAAATTCAAATCTAAAACTTGCGTAAAATCATGAAAAGCCATGTCAGTGAAAGTAGGAGCTGAGGAGTGAGTGCAAAATGGTTCTATCTGCTTCTTTTATCAATTGTACTTATATAGACTACTTTTGCTTTCACCCTTCAAAGTGTACTAATTGTCAATAAGATACAGTTAAAGAAGTTATAAAGCAGATTCTTGATCACAGAAAAAAATATGTTGCAAACAGTATAGGATCCCATTCACGATTGTTAACCAGAAAACTATAGGATCTCATTCACGATTGTTAACCAGAAAACTATAGGATCCCATTCATAATTGTTAACCAGAAAACTATAGGATCCCATTCACGATTGTTAACCAGAAAACTATAGGATCTCATTCACGATTGTAAACCAAAATACTTTAGGATCTCATTCACGATTGTTAACCAGAAAACTATAGGATCCCATTCACGAGTGTTAACCAAAAACTATAGGATCCCATTCATAATTGTTAACCAGAAAACTATAGGATCCCATTCACGATTGTTAACCAGAAAACTATAGGATCTCATTCACGATTGTAAACCAAAATACTTTAGGATCTCATTCACGATTGTTAACCAGAAAACTATAGGATCCCATTCACGAGTGTTAACCAAAAACTATAGGATCCCATTCACGATTGTTAACCAAAAACTATAGGATCCCATTCACGATTGGTAACCAGAAAACTATAGGATCCCATTCACGATTGTTAACCAGAAAACTATAGGATCCCATTCATGATTGTTAACCAGAAAACTATAGGATCCCATTCACGATTGTTAACCAAAAACTATCGGATCCCATTCATGAGTGTTAACCAGGAAACTGCTGTAACTAATATATAAAGTTAGCAATTGTGTTTGCCTCCTGCCTTGGTGCAACAGTATAACTCGCTACTAGTAAAGAACCACTTAGTACTGGTTTAGATATTAAGGGACAGAGTTAGATTCACTGACAACCATTCTCCGCACAAGTGTTCATTTTTGTTGATTAATGGCCTAAATCCAAACACAACATAAGAAGTACATCTTGTTAAACTTATGAAGTCTCTGAAGCAATTGTTTTGAAAAAAGGGGAATTTTACAGGACATAAACGTGTTGTTCTCCACCCAATATGATATGTCCCAGAAGTTGTAAATCTTCAGCTAGTCAGTGCCAAATAATCTCACTATTTCATTCCCGTTCATGGCAGTTGCAGACAGTACAGAAGGTTTTTATCATTACCATCTTATATCTCAACTCTTAGATCATTTAATCAACTCATTTATCTTTGATCTTGCATTTTGTTCTCTACTCCATTATCATGCTGTACCTTCCCCCAAGTTGCAGCCCCAATGAGTCACGTAGTTTTGTGATGTACTTGTGTCTTAAACTGTATAGTGAATTTAGCACTTGTAGGCAATTTGAAAGTAGGAAAAACAATGTTGTTGTTGCTTTTTCTTTCAAACTCAATACAGATATCTTCATAAAAAGCATTTATCTTCTTTTTTTTTTTAATTTTATGAAATTAATTCATTGGGAACGAAAGGGCAACTTTAATTGGTAGTGAAAAATGGTAACTTTTTAAGAACATATAAACAAATTCCAGAGTTTATCACATTTGAAAGGCAATCTGACAAGCAAAAACAAGCAGTCAGTAGGTTATTCAGAATTCCATGTCTCCAGTTTTTTTCTCCACCGGAAACAACTGAGCATCGTGAACGGCCCCACACCTGACAATTTTAGATTTTAAATTACAACCTGCTGATTGGCTAATCACTCTTCGTATTATTTTTGTATTTTTCTTGTGTCTTAATTGAAAAGCAGCACATGCTGTGTGGTTCTCAATGAATCTCAGCATGGCTTCAATTATACCAGACATTACTCCAAGTCTTACAAACTGTAGGTAGGAAATATAGTTTAGGTAGTTAGAGATTCAGCAAACATATGTTCAAAAAACCCATCCAGAAATGAACAGTAGCTTTAATTTTCTGTATGGGATTTTAATATCACATATTTATGGACATAATTATGGTCTTTGTGGAAAGATGATCTTTTTGGACTCTGTGGACAGGTTGTCTATGTGCACAGATGGTATCTGTGGACAGGTTGTCTTTGTGTACACATAGTATTTGTGAACAGGTGGTCTTTGTGGGCAGGTGGTATCTGTGGATGGTGGTCTTTTTGGACAGGTGGTCTTTGTGAACAGGTGGTCTTTGTGGGCAGGTGGTATCTGTGGATGGTGGTCTTTTTTGACATGTGGTATTTGTTTACAGGTGGTATTTGTAAGAAGGTTAAAATACTGTTATTGAAATAAAAAAAATCCCAGTTCTTGATAATCTCAAAACATCCCAGGTTCACTGTACTTAGCTGGAAAAAGTATGTATTATAATTATGTACAAACAATTTAGTAGTCGTCTTGGAAACTTAACATTTTCCAGAAAGGGGGCGTATAGAATTATGCAGCTAAAACTTTGAAATATAGAAAGTTATATTGATTCTGTTCATACTTTTGTTTTTGTCACTCAAGGTCTGTTCATTTATTTCTAAGAGTGCTTAAAATAAGTTAAACTTTAGTTACTGCCTAAAATCTCTTTTCTTAATTTAGCAAACTTATATTGACACATGTATTGTATAACCTTAGGATTTACATGTTTCCTCTGGGATGCAATAAAGTTGAAGTACGTATATTTATTCTGAATTTTGTGTACAAATTTAGAGATTTTGCATTGTTGTGAGCTTTATTTGTTACCCAGATATGAATTTTACAAGTACCCAGTTTATAAGTGCCCAATACTTTAAACTTTGAGGGCTAAATACGCAATTCCACAAAAAAACTCATCTATTGCATACTGCATAACTATATGTTCAGGGTTGGAAAAAAAAATGGACAAAATTGGGAGGATTGAAAGAGAACAGTTTCTATATCTGCTTTTTTATTCAATAGCACATAGAGCCCTATCGCGTTCACCCCTCCAACTGTATACAACAAGATTTTGGTTCCATGCTCAATATTGTCAGAGAATACTTGTATGTCTTGTACCCTGGTTACACAGTAGGATCCTAGCTTGTTTACCAACATACAGCAGCTGGTATACCTGTTAATTGGCCGTTAAAAACTGATCTTGGTACTCTGGTATATTGCTCAGAACTTTGCCCAGGAAGCACATGAAAATGCAGTTGCTGGGTGTGTGTGGGGGGATGAGGATAAGACCATCTGAACTTTATATTGGTGATTGCTGCATTTGTATGCACCCCAGAGGAGGCAGCATATAGTCGCCGCTTTGTCCGTCTGTCTGTCCTTCCGGCACCTTGTCCGGCAAATAACTTAAAAACTACTAATGGGATTTAAATGAAACTTGGTAAATAGATAGATGGCAATAAGTGGAAGGGCAGTGCACACGAACCATAATCCTACGCTGTATATGTATTGAGTTATCTCCCTGTAACCATTTATAATTCTTAATGCATGCTTGTCCGGGCCATATCATGGAAAGTACAAAAGGGATTAAAATTAAACTTGGTACATACATAGAACATTTGATTTCAAACATTTTTGTTCCATACAATTCTGATTTCAAACTTGATTGTTTCATAACTTTTCGCCTTTAAACAAGATTGTTAGGTACAATTATTTGTTGTACCAATTATTATGCCTTGTGTCAACTAAGAATCATGTTTTTGTCTATCTTCAGGAAATTGGGAACGTTGTGATGAAGCAGCAGAAGATTTTTTCCAACGGGTAAGTTGAAACCCCATTACAGTGTAGTTTTAAGAAACCATTCAATATGGAAACCAGTCCACCATTAAGACCATGCGCTTTATATACCCGTTACCAAACAGCCGATTTCAATGCATTTTAATATTTTAGTATTATATATTCCAAGTCATGTTGAGCATATACATAAATAACGACACTTTCTGGGGGAATGCATAGCTTCTCTTCTTTTTTCCCATTATGTTAATTGTTCTTTGAAATTTTCTTTAAAAGTTGGACTTTCGTTCCTAATCAAAAATTTAGATAGTCGTCTGTACTTCATGTCCACAAAGTACTTATGAAATAATGGGCTTGTGGAATAGGTAGACAATTTGACTTGACAACTTGGGCAACTTTAAATATTTCCCTTTACAGGCAAATGCTGCACATGGGCACTGCTAGGACAATAGAAAGATATCTAAACCAATTCACTTTCCCGGGAATAAAACTTATCTCTTTTTTTTTCAGCTTCAGTTGCTAATTTTCTCACCTGTGCTTTTCCTCGTTGCTGGTAAAATCATTTAAAGGCTATTTTGGTATACTTTGTTGCTGGTTACCTTTAAATAATCTCCTAGTACATGATTGAGGGAGTTCGTCATGAGGTACATGTAGCATTGTCAGTATGTAAGTGTTGTTTCTTTACACTCCACAATGAAACATGGAGAAGGCAGCAGCAGCTGTTGAAATACTGCAAAGTCACTTATTTTGGTGGCCGTACAATTGGTCAAGTTGTTCTCCGGGTTCTTAAATTACTTTCAAACCATTAATTTACCAGCAGTAAAAGTTGTTGGTTCTCAAAATTCTGCCTTATTGTTTATTTTGAATACTTGTCAAATTCATTGTTTCTTAAAATAATGTGACGTCCTTCGTTTATTCTGCCATAACATTTGTATTCTTTGCTAATCATTGTATTTAGGGGGTTAGTTTGTGCATGTTTTCAGAAGCAAGAAAGTTTTCCAAAATACTGACTAAACATTATTGCATTTAGAAATTAAAGTATATAGTACACGTGTGACATGTAAACAGGAGTAAGTGAAGCATACATGTAGGTATTAACAACATAGTGGACAGGATTCTATAAACATGCAACAAGATATATATCAATCATATTAAGGAGACAAAAACAGAACAAGAGGAAAGCCTTTATTTGGACATGAAGAGTTTATTTTAATTCCAGTGTCATATTTGAGTAATTATACTGGACCTTTTCAGCTTGAAGAAATGGTTGATTGGTAATTATAAATGTTTTCTGTTTCCAGATAATGGATGAAACCAACACACAAATATCATGGCCATCCAAACTCAAAATTGGTGCCAAATCTAAAAAAGGTAAGAATTATGAAAGAGTGAGTCAGAATGTTGGGTTTTGATGGTACATGTATTTAACATGGGAACTTATTTGACTTTTTAGTCAATCTTCCACAAGGCCCTCAACTTAATCTAATTTAATTGTGAAATCATGCTCGAATCCGTTTCTGGAACTAACCAGTATAAGTAATGAGTAAGTTTCTTGCTCAATGAACAACGGTAACCTTTGATGAGTGGAACCCACAACTGACAGTCAGACGTGTTACCCACTGCGCCACACCGCCCCTCTCAAATCATTTACAATCTATGCTTTAGTCTGTTCATCAAACTAAATCGATCATTTTGTCTTTTACCCAAAAAACTTTCCTTCAAGCATATAAATCTATTTTTTTACCCATTTTGCTTACTAAACTGGATTTGTTTCCTTCTTTTCCCACTCAAGCTAACATGGTCTTTTACCCTTCATTTTTCATCTCTTTTTTATATTATTCATGCTGAATCTTTGCTTATTTGTTTCTCCTTTGTAGATACTTTCTAACTCTTAGGTGTATTGTAGGCATGGTAGTTGTGTGATATTTGGCAGGTTTATGAGGGCTAAAAGTTTGACATACGAGCTTGGCATTAGGATGGTTGAAAGAAAAACTGTTTTACCAACCTGTTTACTGTATTATATACTTACAACAGTTTCCCAGTCAACCGTCCAAGTTATGTTTAAAACTGCTTTATATTTCTACCCAAGAGTTGAAGTATTTCCTAAGTATTCCCCCACTTTATTTACCTATGTATTACCCGTGTTTGCTTAATTTGGTAGAACTGACAGTTAAATAAAACATTTTTCTTCAATTTTACATTTTTATCAGCATTGGTAAGGTATATACAAACAAACAAATGCATTCAGTCCAAGCTGATATGGCTCAAGCTGCTCCAAATGTACAGGAGACACTATGTAATATCAAATTTATTTCATTCACTGCTGTGTAATATCAAATTTATTTCACCGAATCTGAAGTATTTTGAACTGATAGTGTGAAAAGTTAAACGCAAAATTAAGAAAGGTGAGTTTACAGTTATTTGTCACAATTTGTCTGTAAAGAATATTGAGGAGTGAATCACTAGAGTTACTGAAAGTTTTTATGCAATGCCAGAGTTTGTTTGTATGATTTTTGTATGTTTACAGTTTCTTTGAGAATCTTTTTTCCTGGATGTTTCACAGTCAATTGTAGAAGCATATTTATATTGATTGCATCTGTTGAGATAAAGGATAGAAGTAATTAATGTCTAACCCTATAAACACAAGTTTTTAAACAAGGGAATCTTCATATTTTAAAATCTCCACTGTCAATTCTTTCATATACCTGTATATGTATATATATGGTCTTGAGGTCAAGGTCAAAGCCTCTAAAGGTCAACATTTTCAAGGTCAAATCAGGTTTTAAAAGTATTTTGGTGGAACTTTTAATTACACAGGGGTTCAGATATCTGAGATTTGAACATATACGTAATATATCCTAGATTTTTAAAGAAAGATATAAAGATGCATTTGAAGCTAGGAAGTTGCCAGCACCTTACAGTCTGATGTTGACCTATTTGTGAGTAATTATACAAAGTCATCATCTTTCTGTCAACAAAAATGGTTTTGAGGTTGTTTGGAGGCGATTCCATTTAGCACCAAAGTTAAAATATCTGACCAATAGTCTGGCTAGGATATCATACTTAGGTCTATAAAGTACATCTAGGATTATTGATGAAACGCTCACCAAGATTTGTTGGAGTTTGGGTCTCAAAGAATGAAACGCACATATGTTCTATATGGTTAGCCTGATACAGTAATGTTCCTATATTACCATAACTCGATAATAAGACTGGCCTACTATTTACACCACCTATGTTCAGTTGAAAGTTGATTTCGGTCTTTAACTGCTGCTAGTAAGATTGATTCGTTGTTAGTCCACTTTTTGTCATTTGGGCTCTTATTAGAGAAACTTCACTGTAATTCTCATGGAAAAAAACCTACTCATTGTTGCTCTAATGAAAACATGCTCATGTAGTTATATCTGCACTCTCTCTCTCTCACTCTGAATTACTATGTCTATATATACTGAGTATTGAAGACTTTTATCTATGTGCAAGAAAGTATCTTAGAGTTGAGGAGGCTTATCAAGTACTGCTTGACACGGTTTGGGTTGTGTGCCAAGCAGCCGACAATCTGACCTTGTAGCTAGACAGCTTCTGTTTCATTCATACACTAATTTCCTAATCTTATGTTTATATGCCTGAAGGTACTGACACGCGGAACTCTAACTAACCAAGTACTGGAAATTCAGAATATTTGTGAGGTTTTAACTTTTTGTACTTTATCAATAGGTGTAATACATGAGTCTCATTCTCTCTCTCTCCCTCCCTCTCTCTTATTCTCTCTTTCATTCTCATTCTCTCTCTCTCTCTCTCTCTCTCTCTCTCTCTCTCTCTCTCTCTTTCTTTCTCTTTCTCTTTTTCTCTCTTGCAATCAAATTTTTTTTTGTTT
>ENA-OREC01001029-OREC01001029.1-marine-metagenome-genome-assembly--contig:-NODE-1029-length-13118-cov-12.831685_pt1 | contig 13118 bp, 10 predicted proteins | sample MGYA00248626_ERZ508543 | MGnify/ENA primary metagenome ERZ508543 (study PRJEB26211, sample SAMN05518279) | marine metagenome | isolation source: Puget Sound, Washington, USA | host: Bankia setacea... | reverse complement strand
AATGACCAAAATGGTAACTGTTGTATAGTGTAAAATTGTTATATTGTAAAGTTTGTAAGAACATCATTTCAAAATAAATGAAAAAAAAGAAAAGAAAATAAAAATAAAAAATATACGAACTTCCTATCATATATCTGAATGCACAGATTGCTTATATGTCTTTATTGCTGTTGATGTTGTTGGTAAAGTAGTTGGCACATTTCTGGTTCATGCCACAATTGTCGTTTTGAATCTGGAGTGCTGATTATTTCGAGTGTTAGTTGACGGTTTGATTTATTTGGGAGCAAATATTGTGTGTGTTGGAGGAAATAAAGAATCAATATATCTTTCTATGTCTTGATATTTGGGAAAAGTTGACAACCGAAAACACAAACTTATCAAACGGTATTAAGGCTAGAAACCTTAAAACAGCAACAGTAGAAACGAAAAATACAACAGTACATTTAAAGGTATATATCGTACACATACACCAAAGTAAATGAAACCGCAAGTGGTAAAGGCAGTATTTTGTTTTATTATCGTTGTTACTATAGAAGAACGTACCCTAACAACGGATACAATTTCCCGTCGTGAGATAGATCAACCATAAAGTGTCCATCAAAAAATCTTTATACACATATCAGTTATTGGAATGGTGATCATCACTGAGTATACAATTATAAACCTATAAAGGCGAGGTCAAGATCAAGTGTCTCGGACCTCTTTCCTCCGTCAATGTAACTTCAATCGGGAACTAAAATGTATATACATTGACCAGCGACCATACGAATTTAGTCTTTAACTACACATTGAAGGTTCTACCGGGGGAGGTCCTCACTCTGACTAATACTAGTTTTCTCTTTCAATCCCGCGATCCGAGGTTTCGTCACAATACGTCGGTCAATAGATAATATGTATGAAGGAAGTTCTATATAAAGGAGCAACCTGGTTTAGTAGAACTGTATCATTAAATTAAGTTGATTTAGCAAAGAAATATCCGTTTAATCCTTACATAATATATATGGATACACGCAGTACATACATTAGAAATAGTCTTAATTTGTTATAATATGTTAGTGGCATGGGTGGTGATAACTGATTTCCTGAATTTGTGAGTTGTAATGACGTAGGTTCCGTGACGTCATTGTCCTCATTTTCTTGGATTTTTACTCTCATGTCAGCGTCTTTCAAGTCACATGGCCTATTGTACGGACCAATGCATGCCGAGTATGCCATCACGTGAGCAATGTAACTTTGTTCCTGCAATATTTAAGTTTTAAGTCTGGTTTAGATGGTAGAATATAAGTTAAGCAAGATATTGTATTGTGTTAAGATATATAAAACATATAATAATAATGACCACCTTTTTAGAAGAGACCAAGTAAATGTAAACGATCCACACATATCTAATTTTGGTTTTGACTGGTCTTTGTTAGCAGATTACATTGTACTCGGTTGTGTAGTATCATGTAGTGTTATGTGTGCATGCGTTACCATGTACTATTGTGTGTTGTGTTGTGTTGTATCATATTGTATTATATTTAGTTAACTAATTAATTCCGACCAAACGACTTCGCCTCGTACCTGTGTCCCATAGAAGAGCTCGGCCATTGGACCTCTGGCATATATAGGTACGTCCTCACCAGCGTGGGTCTCTGTATCAATACGTATCCCACTTGGATATACAAAACCGTTGTCACCTGAATACAGGCATACAGTGTATACACAATTAGAGGCATTACAAACATTCCGGACAGCACGTGTTTATTCGTACACCAGTTAAGGCACACCCTCGTTTCGTCCATCAAAATACGATTAAATCAATATTAACATAAAGCTTCATTTGTCAAGTTACTTTTACATCAGCCACGATCTTTTAAATTACAAAAAAAGATAAAGTAATAAACGAAATAATGGACAAGCAATGAAATAGGCTCACTGAAATCTTTCTCTATATGTGTGAAATAGAACTGGGTGAATCTGATGAATGATTTCGGTCAACGTTTGTCTCACATGTGATAAACAATGAATACATAAATGTAGAACTACAGTGTGAAAGACATAAAAGTAAAACAGCAAGCCGATGTTAGGAAATAAGAATCGCAAATGTTTGGTGAATACATTTCAACTTTTATATATTTCATAAAAAGGCCATATTTGGGTGAAATTGGTAACATAATTCAAGTTTCCGATAATCGTGTGCTGAATGAGATCATTGACCGACCAGACACGCGTGAATTCATAACAAGGACTGTTTAATCTTAAAATAGGTGGATTAGACTGTCGTGTGACTCGTGTTATTATAACAGAGTATATATCATGTGTCATTGAATAAACATGCTACACCTATTTGGTAATACATTGGTCTATGTAATTTATACCATAGTTAGTGGTCAATATTGGTAAACAAGATAAAGTACACAATGTATATATAATGATAGGTGTGAAAGAGAGAAACCAGAACTGTTGAGAACTGTGTCAAGATACAAGTACTTTTACTATGATAACAATACTGGATGCATATAAAATAACACTAACTTGTGTCCACATGTGATAGGTCGGACCTCGGTGTTTTATAACCAGGTCCGTTACTGTATTGTAGAATCGTGTATGGTTTGTTGTCAGATGCCATTGCAGTGTCAACTAACCCTGCAATATACTCATTAAGTTAAACCAACCACTGTGTTCAAACCTTTTAATGCTTCTAGAATGTTTTCAAATACAAGTGCAATACACATTTAACTTACAACTCTAAGACTGACATATGTGTGTCATGACCTTGTTGTGGACGTAATGTATAACTGTAAATCGGACAACCAAAGAGTCACTGTATCACACAGGGAATTTACACTGATATTAAAAGTGTCAATTTTGAATCTAAAGCAATGTGCTACAGTATGTTCTTTATTTTCTCATGTTGATTTATTCTCCATGAGATCCAAAAAGCATGGCCTGTGTTGTTAATTGGGTGACATTAGCATTAGATCTGAAACAGGACATATTATTTGCATACAACTGCCATCTTGACCTACCCAATATATTACCGTCTAAACCTACCTAAGATGTCCGTTCCACGTGTCGGATATCCAGCAATATTAAAGACGTGTGAGTGATCAGCTGTGACAACAATGAGTGTGTCCTCCTCGTCTGTCATCTCCACAGCCTGTCGTACAGCATCCTCCATCGACAGGGTCTCATACAAGGCCTTCTTGGCTTTGTTGGCATGATGGGCGTGGTCAATCCGGGAACCTATACATTTAAAGCAAGCGGAGAGTATTACTGACGGGCGTGGTCAATACGTGAACCTATACATTTAAAGCAATCGGAGAGTATTACTGATGGGCGTGGTCAATCCGGGAACCTATACATTTAAAGCAATCGGAGAGTATTACTGATGGCCGTGGTCAATCCGGGAACCTATACATGTAAAGCAATCGGAGAGTATTACTGATGGGCGTGGTCAATACGTGAACCTATACATTTAAAGCAACCGGAGAGTATTACTGATGGGCGTGGGCAATCCGGGAACCTATACATTTAAACAATCGGAGAGTATTACTGATGGGCGTGGTCAATCCGGGAACCTATACATTTAAAGCAATCGGAGAGTATTACGGATGGGCGTGGTCAATACGTGAACCTATACATTTAAAGCAATCGGAGAGTATTACTGATGGGCGTGGTCAATCCGGGAACCTATACATGTAAAGCAATCGGAGAGTATTACTGATGGGCGTGGTTAATCCGGGAACCTATACATTTAAAGCAACCGGAGAGTATTACTGATGGGCGTGGTCAATCCGGGAACCTATACATTTAAAACAATCGGAGAGTATTACTGATGGGCGTGGTCAATCCGGGAACCTATACATTTAAAGCAACCGGAGAGTATTACTGATGGGCGTGGTCAATCCGGGAACCTATACATTTAAAGCAATCGGAGAATATTACTGATGGGCGTGGTCAATACGTGAACCTATACATTTAAAGCAATCAGAAAGTATTACCAGATCTTCATCTTTACTATAGCTAATGTATAGACATACATATTTACGTTATGTCACGCTGATAAGAATAGATGCAATAATGTTGCATCTCAAAATAGGCGTCCGATATGCATCAGCATTACTTTTAAGATCATTGTTTGTTTTGTTACATTTGCACACACAATGTTTGCATCTTACAGCGTAGACGTACACAAATAATAATTGTGGCAATATTCAAGTTTGCGGAAATTAATGTTACCTTCAACCATAAGAAAGTAGCCATTTTCTCCCCTTTGCAATATTTCTATGGCTTTCTTCGTCATGTCCGTGAGTGAGGGTTCGCCCTTAGGTCCGTCGTCCCTATCCAATTCGTAATCCATGCTACTCGACTCAAACAAACCTATATAATAGTATATACATAGCTCAGTTCTGTTCCTACACGTTTATCAGTATTAACTTCCGAACTATTTGAAACAAGCGGTGGTCTGGATATAAGTTTCACTATTAATTATGATACATGTTTGGTGTTAACCAGAGTTTGCAAGCAAAGCATCGTTTGAAGTACGTTGAGCATATAAAAGTATAAACGATTGGAAGTAAGCATATATATTCCCTTTCAGTGCAACATTAGACACAGTTTTAAGAAGCTTTCAATATAAAATATTACACCGCATACTACCTACCAATAACTATCATTTACATGTAAATTGAAAAAAACTCAAATTTGTGTGATTTCTGCTAAAGTACTATTGAAACCATTGAGCACATATTTTAGGAATGCCCTATAACACAACACTTGTGGTCACAACGGGTAAATTTCTTAAATAATAGGGGCATACTGATAACTTTAAATATAATGGATGTATGCAAAGGAACCGATCAATGTAGAAATCCACTATTAACTTTGTTTTACTTTTAATGAAATACTTTATATACACTACAAAGTTAAGTGAAATGATACCAGTCGTTTGTGTTTTCCGAAATTATTAACATAAGAGAATAAATTTAGAAAAACAGATTGCTTTGACAAAAAACAAGTTGGAAATATTTTACAATATGTAGAGTTTCATACTCTAACGTTTATATTAGAACATATGCTCTTTTATAGTTAACTCAGTATTTTTACAGTAAAGCATAAAGCACCATATCACTCACTTTTCACCATGTATTTCCTACATTTTATATAGAAAAGTTTAAATGTTATATGTGATGTGCATACTGTATATTGTACCATAAATGTTTGAATTACTTGTACAAAAGGGGAAAAAATAACTTATAAAAGTATGTACCAGCTTAAGAAATAACCTATGAATGAATATACACGTACATACAGTTTAAGAAAACGAAAACCACAAGAATATGGCGTTCGGTTAACACTTGGACAAAAGGAAAGTGTCACACGGGTGAACACAACGGAAATATCATCGCTCGAGTAAATGCAACAAACATTAAAGTAAAATATGTTACAATGGTGTTTTATTGAATCTTAGACTTGGAAAAATAAATAATATAAAAGAAAACAACGCTCACCGAGAACATAATCCGTTTGTTGTGAGTTTATCGCTTCAAATTGTTCTTTGTTCCATACATATTTATTTGACATACTGCGATTTTCTTTCTCATCTATCCAGTCCTGAAACCAAATATATAAGTTATATGCCATTAATTGAGCACAATCATCACGATGTCATCTTAAGACTTTCTAATGAAGAAAACGCTTATCTGACAGCCAGTAACATCTCACAATGCATTGCAATCTCCTACACCGTGACCTCCCTTGACAAGCAGAAGAGATTTCAGCCAACGTCTCACGGTTTTACAAGATTCTTGTAAAATGCACTTATGTTCTAGATTTTCCTTTTTAGATGCTATTTTTCATTTTGTATAGATCTCTAGTTGTGATTTAAAATATTATATTAGTATTTGAGATGAAAATACTGTTTGAAATCGGCAATATATGTAGGGACTATATTGGTGTGTACCTATTCTAAGTAATTTGGTCGATTTATTCATCAGATCGAATGAAAACATTGATCAGGTTTTTAGGGATAATGACAAGAACATCGTGTTTAAGGACTGCCAAATACATTTTTTAAATATTTATTTGAGAAGAGAAAAAAATCAACCGTTTTTGGACAACTTTTGAGACATTAGCAGATATTGAGAGAGGCTGCAAGGAACGACAACTATGCATGGGAGATTGCATGCATTGATCAAAAGAGAAATGTCATCATACTAATTATGGTTTACATGTGTTTACTGTTTTATTTCACCTGTGAAAATATTTAAGACATATCCTTTGATCTTTCACTGAAACAAAAGTAATCATCCTCTGTGTATATATTTGGTAGTACCTGGATTAGATTCCTTCCATCTTTACGATGTCTTTTGTCTACAGTGTTGGTCTCTGGGTCCGCCATTGTATCGGGCAGGAAGTATCGTCTCCCACCTCCTAACAACACCTACAACACACATATATCATACAACACTATGGAATTCCTTTCAGCCGACTAGGGACCTCTCTCTAAAATGCTTTAGTTTACAAGAGGAGTTCCTCAAGCAATAACGTTCAGATTTTAGCCATCTCCATTTATTTCTACAGTTTTAAAACGTTGACTAAATACAACGTACATGTCGTGTCTTGTTGAACTACTCTATTATCGGTCTTGTGTTTTGCTGTTCATAAAATGACATGACATAAGCATGTTGTGTGAATGTTGAGCCATCATGCTTATGTCATGTCATTATATATATATATATATATGTGGAAACCTTAACGTGTAGAGCCAATATGTGGCTATAAGAGTGGAACATTCGTTGCATCTAGCTAGATCTACTTTTAATTGCCATTTATACAGAGAATGGCTCAGGACCGGTGTAACATTAAATTCTGATCCCGTTGAAAAATGAAGCACGGGGTTATTTTTCAACGGATTACTGATCAATTTTCAACGTTGAAAAAAATACCCTGCCCGTTAATGACCCCCACCCACATTAAATATTGACCCCCCTTGAAAACTGATCAACTACAGGCAATTCATATTTCCACGTTGAAAACTGATCCCAATAATCTTACGCAATACACCTATTACCATACAGATGGAAGATTAATAGTTCTGTATTCTTTTCAGATTGTTATAAATGGCCAGATAAAGGGGGATAATACTACCGTAACTTAACTATTGATCATGATGTAAGTTCGACGGTTGAACGATTTCGCATACATTTTCGGATTGTACGCAATACTAACTCATTTCACAGAGTGGTTTGACATGATTGACATTCGTAGAAGTTGGTGTCGGTCATATAAATGTGATGCACTTATATTCAGGGCCCGTCGGTAATTTATACAGGGGTCATTTTACAACTTTGATTTACCTCCTGACACCGCCATTACATGACAATCTATATGTATCGAAACAAGAAATATCTTTAGAAAAAGATCGCACGGAGTAGAGTGAATGACAAATATCTTCTCAAAAACAAGCACATATTAATGTCTTTTTTTAAATACAGCACAACGACACAAGTAATAAGAGACATGCTAGACTAACTACATCTTCTAGTACATGTAATTGTGTCTAATGCACTATTTATCTCACATCAAATGTGTCATCTAACATGGTATATTGAGTGTGAACAAGCTTATTCTTTGAATTGACCTGGTGGCTTAGTAATTGGTTTTACATCACCTATATAACAGTAATTCGATATGTAACATTCCGACCAAGTTTCATACACTGGTCACCTAGCGTTTTACCCGACATGACTTAGTTTCGATCCAGGCCTAGAAATTACCAAGATAATCATTGTGTGAAAGTATTTAGAATGTTTCCCCGTTCAGGGTCAGTTACTCAATAACCCATGATTGAATATAGCCGGTTTTTTTTCGAAAACACTGAGATCTTATTGTGACGAAGTGTGTAAGTGTAGTTTAGATAAAATACAAAATGTCATGTCTATCGTGTTCTCAAGGAAAAAAATAACACATTTTGGTTCATTCAGGGGTCGTAACCCTGGAACCTATGAATGGACCTGACAGGGTTTTCATGTAATCCAATATTTATCGTTGATAAAGATATTTTGCAAGTTTGCACCAAATCAAACAATAAATAAAGTCTCTATATGACTGCAAACGCAAATGTTGGCCCTTAAATGAGTCGTATCTCTGGAACCAATGATATCTGGCCAGTTTTCAAAAGGAACTGAGAAATAAGGCAAAAACAGATTGTGTGCAAGTGACTTCTGTTTCTGAAATGAATGTTGCAACAGAATTGTACCATCGGTTTATTGTATTGTGTCATGCCATCATATAGCAAGTCTTCAAGGTTGGTGGATTAGCGTCGACCCACACAGACAACATTCATGGACACGCACCATGGTAGAAACTTCTACCATTAGGATGGCTTGCTTACATAAGGAATTCAACGTTCTGAGAGGAGCTCGAAACTTCATAGGTAAATGGCAATTTAGTAATTCGAGACCTGAACCAATTGACCACGGAGAGTCCTTGTTTTTACTGCAATATTGCGCATGATACGTTTAGGAGAGCACTTTAAATATCGGAAATACCCGTATAATGAAAGAATATTCAGCATCAGAAAAAAAACTAATTGGGATTGATTGTACTCAATTTTAAGAAGCCTGTGATTCTTCCCAGTGTGTCTCTACCACACTATTTGTTTTCAAACGTTTAACTTAAGTCTAACTAACCGTAAAATAATAATTGTTGATCAAAATTTAGCGACTGATCAGTTTTCAACGTTTTTTTTTATCGGAATTTAATGTCGAAAAGTTGGCAGGGTTAATTCTCAACGTTGAAAAATGACCCGGGTCAAAATTTAATGTTACACAGGCTCGGGTATCCATACTTAAGTTTTAGATAATTGACACCCGCTAGTTTTATCATAATATGAGGTGTAGAATTAAAGTTGCGGTAAAGAAAAAGAAAATATGACCATTAATATATCTCGCTGTGTGAATATCAGCCACCAGAACTTACCCGTAAGTTACAACGATGTCAACAACACCAGCTTACGTTTATATGTGGATTGTCATGTATTAGTTGGTAAGCTATGTCCTTACATCCGCCTGGGGTGCCACCCATTGTAGTGTCACCTTCCCAGTATCTGTTTGAGACATGTGCGTAACCACATGCCGGTGTCGCATGCGTAAGACGTGACGTCACAACGATACCCGTACGTTTCCCTGTGTGTGTAATAATATATAATAAACACATAGAAATATCAATGCTTTCTTCGATTTACAAAAGTGGTGCATGTATGCTAGAAGCAGACTATCCAAGTCGTAAACTTAGTGTGAACGTTTTTACACCAACTATATGCTTGGAACATCCTATTACAAAGCTGGTTTACCTGCCATGTGTGCCCAGTCGATCACGGTTTCTAGCTCGTTGCCTTCTTGAGTAAGACAGTTACCTACTCTTGCCCGAGCGCTAACCCCGATCATGTATTTCCTCGTCTTCACACCGGACAAGATGGCGGTGGCCGTATTGGCGGAGTCTGGCGTCTGATAATCTACACTGTACGTCTTGGAAATAAAGATTACACATAGCATACCTTGACTTAACACACGAGTTGTATTACCATAATAAACTAAACATGATAACCAGGCCCCGTGTTCATAACGCTACCGTCTCCACTGAACATTCAAAAGGGAAAATACGGCTCTTTCTCAAGAATTGATATAGGAAAATAAATGTAATGGACACAATCTGGGATAGAAAATCCTTCGAAGTCGGAGGGATGACAAAAACCGAATGACCACGCAGAACCGACAAAAGTCGAAAGCTAAATAAAAAAATAATCGTTTCAGGTTCAGGATCAAGATCAGGCTCAAGTTTCAAAACGACTGGACTATTTCACATTCTCTGTTCACGAAAACTTGATTTAGGTATCCAATGACATGGTAAATGTTGTTTTAGACCTAAAATGCATAATATTAAAGTACATGTATGAGACAATTAACTGTAATAAAGTTGATCCTGTTATTTAGTGGACTCAAATATTCATAGCGGTGCAACTATAAAATTTACCTTTTCTTTCATAAAAAAGCTTAGAATTCCGAGAAGTCTTGTTGGGAGGGCATATTTTATTAAATACCAACAGTCAATAGTTAAATAATTATAGTAGGTTTCAAAGAAAGCTCCATAGTAAAATAATGGTTAACTTGAGTATGAACTTGACCAGGTAAAACAAATCGAAATCGTGTTTTACAATAACGTCGACCAACACCAGCAAGCAAGCTTATTTGACATGCTGTGGGTCTCGTAAATGTAACACTGTACTACTACTAATCTGAATTAGTGTTTACCCTAGTTTTTCATCAAATGAGAATGCCGGAAATTCAAATTAGTTGTCTGTTTATTTTGTATAAACCTCAAACAGTCTTTACAGTGCGCTCCGCTCCGGAAGGGATTCAATATCGCATACACGGTTCTATTTAGCCTCTAACTTACACATAGATTGCCTTAAAATATATCAGAAAGGTGTTGTGTGTACTTAATATATTACAATGTAAAGAAAATTAATTTTATGGAAATGTTCGTATCACTACTATCATACAACTGCATTAAGTTTATGTTATACTGTAGCAATAGTAGTTTTGGAAAAACTAAATTCGAATGCGACCTTATGCAATATGGAAGAGTAAAATACTTTTCAACCTATCAATTTTACAAATACCGTACACATCGTCCCTACCTTTGCCATGGCTAAATGCGGGAATTCTTCAAACGCCAGCACCGTTTCCTCGCCGTGTTTACCGTTGAGTTGACCCCTCAATATTCTAGACGCCGTTACCGTGGAAACCCCCATTCCGTCCCCGATAAACAGAATCACGTTTTTGGCTCGGGTACGTCTTTGTTGTGTAGCATTGAGCTTCTTGGTTATGGCTTTCTCAGCAAGACGATACCAATATTCTTGGTCTAGAAGAGTTGAACAAAAATACATACATGTTGATCCTTTGTTTGGTAGTATTTAGTGGCTTTTGTGGGTTTTTTAACCGTTCTTTTCAACTACACATCGGTACATTCAGCATCTTACTCCGTGTTGTAGTTTGTAGTTTTGTTATGGTTATACGCCATTCCCAACCGTTCTTTTTCGTCATATATTTGCGGTTTGTTAAGCTTACTCTTAATCTAGGATCACTTAATCTGCACTAGGCCATTAATTGTGCAAATAACTCACAGCTGTTACAGATGAAATAGGGTGAAAATCGATCAGTCGCTGTTTAAAAAAGTGTTCGGTCAACTTAAGGTCCGACCATTAAATTACCTTTTATATTCTACGAACGACGACAACTTTTTATTACAGAGTGTCAATGTTTAAGGACGATACATGTGGCTAGCGGTTGTCCTTCTAAACTTCTAAATATATGTATAGTATAAGATGGAACAGTCATTTTAGGAATGTATTACTCAATATGTTGCATTGTTCACTGAAGAAATTCCACATATACTTTATTGCTCCAGAATCAAACCAATTAAACATATGAGCCAACGTGTTTTTATTGTTTAAAACTGGTTTGTAATGATGTACTTCACCTTCTTATTGGTGGAGTGCTGGAGGTCGCGGGTTCAATCCCCAGTCAAGGACCGCGTCATACCAAATACGTTATAAAATGGTACCAGTGTTCCCTTGTTTAGCACTGAACATTAAAAAGGAAACACTGGCTCTTTCTCAAAAAAGATGAAATAAAATACCATCTTTAAGGGCCTTATGGAAGATTGACTTATGTCAAGTAAGCTCTCTCGTTAAATAACGTCGAAATGGATTTTTTTTTAAATTGGACCAAAGCCTAGTTTTAAAGTGTGATAGGGGCTTTGCATAAGAATGCTGATAATGAATTTGCATAACTAATATAATCTCCATGTACCCTATGAATGACTTTTATAACGTTTAGATTGAATGTAGTTTCTTTTCTTGAGAATTAAGTTAAATTGTGAACTATTATTTTTCATTTTCATATATATAGATATGTTGAATAACCCATGCATTTGTGTAAATATGTAATTATGATAGATGTTTATGCTTGAACAAAACAAATAATTATTTTCTGTTCTGTTCTGTTTGAAGTCACACTACCACGTGAAGTTACCTAGCTCGTGCTCAGGGATGGGTATTGGACGTGTAACCATGGCTACTGTGAGGAATGTACAGAAGGCGCGTATGCTCTGTCGAACGAGTATCATTGCCGAAACCTAAGCTGCAAAATGAAAATCTATATTCAATTTGTATTCAATTAAGTTGTTCGAAGCACAGTCACAGTTTAAGAATTCGGAAGGTCGCTTTTAATAACAAAATATCGGAAAGCAACTTATATTTTGATTACATGTATATTGAAGTGACTTGAAAGTTATCGTTTGTTTCATGAAATAAGAAAGCGCAATCTTACTTGTAACTGTATGAACATGTACACCATTTACCTTCCTAACGTGTATAGGTATCTATAAACCCTTATGTATAGTCCAGTTTGTTAACGGCACCAATGGCACGTGCAGAGGTTCAGTCGTTTCCAATAATTTAACATTCAAATATTACAGCTGACAACTCACCCGAATAGCACAGAACTCGAAATCACAAATACTCCCTTCGCACTGAAAGCCTCGAACTAGACTGGCCGATCTGAGTCTGCTAGAATATCATTTGCTTTATAATATTAGTGCGACTAGGTATCACGTACGTAACCGCTCGTGTCTCATTACAAGACTACACGTGTTGAAAAACTGGCGTACTGCTTGTTGATATGGGTTTAACTAGATTCTCGTAAAGGTCAGTTTCAAAGAATGTTTAATGTTTGGTTTTATCACCTCTAATAACAAAGATAGTTGACTCTTTATTTCAACATAATGATTCATAAAATAGTTGTCTTTCAATTTATAACATGGCAGATCCAGCAAAACGAAAGAAAATGATCGGCACTGATTCGTGTTGTCACATCTACCTTGGCGATAAAATATCGTAGAGCCTTGTATCAAATTAACTCGTCACAGCTAAAATGAACTAGATCTATATTTAGTTGAAGTACGCGATGAACACATGGGTAAATACAACTCCGAATGGTTTCAACTGGCGATTTCTTTCGGGTCAATATAATATCTACTGACACATATTATAAACATATTGAGTCGGG
>ENA-OREC01001028-OREC01001028.1-marine-metagenome-genome-assembly--contig:-NODE-1028-length-13124-cov-11.923431_pt1 | contig 13124 bp, 11 predicted proteins | sample MGYA00248626_ERZ508543 | MGnify/ENA primary metagenome ERZ508543 (study PRJEB26211, sample SAMN05518279) | marine metagenome | isolation source: Puget Sound, Washington, USA | host: Bankia setacea... | reverse complement strand
AGAGACTGACACGTCCTTGCTACCGTATACAAACAGGACTGCGGTGTGGCACTGTCATTCTTGTGGACAGAGACTGACACGTCCTTGCTACCGTATACAAACAGGACTGCGGTGTGGCACTGTCATTCTTGTGGACAGAGACTGACAGATCCTTGCTACCGTATACAAACAGGACTGCGGTGTGGCACTGTCCGCTTGTCTCCCCTGACAACCCACGTAGTCCTTCCATGTATCGTCTCAAACACTTGATGAATGCATAACTATTTAATAAAACAGTGTATAGAATAGTACAACCGCTTCAGAGATATTTTAAATATTTAACCATTGGGTAAAGTGTCTAAAATAGTGCACCTCTTAAGAGATCATATGTACCGGGGTAACCATTCAGTAAAACAGCATTGTCTGAAATGGAATAGTCGTTTTAGAGATAATTATATGTAACTATTTCGTTAAACATAAAATAAGGATGTTAATATGTTGTTACCGTTGAGTACAATCTGAACAGACTACACATACCTGGTTTACCAAGAGAACGTTTGTTGGCTCGTCTGAGCAAAGATTCAAAGCCGTCGTCAAAATGACAACTAAAGATGCTCGCCGTGCAGTGTATGCTGGGTTCTCGTTGCTGAAATATGATAAGTGCAAAACAACACTAGATTGACACTAACTTCAACAAATAAAAGAGCGCACCATGGTCTTCCAGCACAACTCAGTTGTTTATGAAACAGTTAAAACGGTGTATATTGGGCACGTGCGCACAATTCTCGTGAAACATGCATTTTATATACATATGCATGCATCCTCTTCAAGGTCGCTTGCTGGAGCGTTTGGTAATTATAAAACAAAGCACTTACGATCTCATGAAACCTTTTATATTGCTTATAGCTGGCTCTATGTTGGAATGCTGAGTTTGTCTGAAATGACAAAAAGAACTTGTTTAACTAGTAATATTCTCCACTCGACTTATAATACCGTCCATTTGGTTGTTTCCACGGAAAATAATGTATCACAAATACTCATTCCTTGATAGGTGATTTGAAAAGACTGCGATTCGCCGTTGTTTTGTTGTTACCAAACTGCTCGAGCTTTTGAAAATCAGTCGAATATATATGGTCAAGTGGTATTCTTGCATCCTTCACACAACAGTGTCAATGGTTTTATTAGAATAAAGCTCACTCCTTGGTTCGTATTATAAGTCAGTTATTGTTATGCTTTATCTAGACAATAAGAGAAAATAAATGTATAAGGAATAAAAATCATAATCGCACGAATTTACATGTATCAGGATGCACAAGTGTGTCCATCCAGATTTACAGCAAATACGTTTACCTTATCTCGTGCGAAGGACTGCATTCACCAGAACAAGCAATAGTGTCTTATTATATTTCTCCAATTCGTATACAATCATGTCTAACAGAGTCACCTTACGAATACAGTCTTAATCGATATATATTGCATTGTTTATTTTAACACATGCATGTATTCTACAGACCTAGTGTTTTAGGGGAGCTTATTTGCTTATCATTAATGGAAACGTTCATGGGCTCAAACATAACTTTCTACACTCACTCACATGTATGTTGTAGCCCTCTGGTTACACACTGTTCCGTTGTTGCTAAGGTAACCCCAAGGTAACATGTATGCCAAAGGCTCGTTGATATAAAACATTGACGTACTGGTCACTAGGTCCGCGGTGAACGTTGACCATGACCCCATGTATGAACTGACCAGTAGGTGCACGTCGATATAGTTTGTACCTGTAAACGACACCGACAAGATACTGTTATTTGCAAAGTGTGAACAAATCACTCCGACTATTTGATATAAAACTAGCACCATTACAAGCCTATATCCCCCGACATTGTGTTACATGTGTTACTCACGTTTTAGCGCTAGGAAGCCTATCTAATAGGTGCTCTAACATACTGGTTGTTGAATTGTTCTCTTCTAGCACATACATATAATAGTAAATACTTCTTATGAAAGAATTTGTGTTGAGTTTGAAAGAAAAAAACAATACAACATTGGTTTTCCTACTTTCGAATTGCCCGCAAGTACTAAGCATATTTAATGACTCTCTCGTTAAATATGTTTGACTATTTCGGTATATGATCAAGTTCAGCTGTCTATATATTCCACCAGTGCATTATTTCATTAGTACTTTGTGACAAGGAAGTACAGATGAATATGGAGTTTTTTGAGCGAAATTCCATCTTTAAAACACCCGTGGGAAATGCGCCTGAATGCCTTGGAAATTCATTTACTTTTCCTACTGCTATCCATGCATGCATTGTACGTTCATCATATAGTTTCCACCTGTATACTCCAAAACCTCAATCAGAAATGTATCGAACAAAAATGTATTTCTTGTTTATCTATTTGGATTTCTCGTCCTTCATATATTCAAAACTTAATTCAGTTCAGCATTTTAAATCTCAGTATTTACGTTGAATAAATCCCAAATCATCAACTACTGATATATAATCTATCAATCTCGACACCTCGGATACAATGCTTGTATACTTAACTACGTATCGGTTCTACGGTGCATCAATATATAAATGTGTTTACTGGTTTCTATTGTAAATTTGTCAGTTTGTGTGTACATTATTTTCTTTTGTCTGAGGCCCTCATCGACTTTTGAAGTAAAGTCGTTATTATAACTATTATTGAGGGTATCACCCCCTCCCCTCCACACCCACCCCCTCGGCATCAAGTTAACCATGGACCGGCATCCAGAATACCACTTTTTAACTGGAATCCAGAATACTAATTGATAAAATGTTGAGGAAAAAAACACTAAGAACTGTGTTGCCCTCCTTTGTACATACCATGGAAACCTTTCACTAGAACATAGCTAGCAGTGGGTTCGGGATGTGTAATTTACAAAATTATAAACTCATGGTATTAAAGGGTTGGTTATACTTCGCGAAGTTGAAACCTAAACTGCAAGAAATTTAAACATATTCAACAAATGCAAACATGGTGCTCTTCCCTATATCTAAATCCAATAAAATACGATAGTTAACATGAACATGTACGGGGTCGTTCTAGGATTTCGTGTTAGGGCGATTGATGTATGGGATCAAGACCTGCTCCCTGAATTTTTGAAAACAAGGACCATATATGGTTCATTCTGTCAACATTTTTTAGCTACTGAGAAACGGTGCATTGTGGCGCTCTTTCAAACGATGTTTTGGAATTTGGAACTGCTGAGAAAAAAATCAAATCGGAGACAGAAAGAAAATGTCTTTTTCATTTGTCAAACAAAGGACGCTAAATTGTGCATCTTGGCGCTATTTGAAACAATATTTTGGAACTTTTGATAACAAAAAATAGATTCTTGCTTTTTTCTTTGACTGACCAGACGGAACAGTTTGAAAACAAAGACGTTAAATGGTAAATGGTGCATTCGGACCGTGTTTATAACGGTGTTTTGGAGCTGCTGGGAGCATTTTGAAACCAAAGACACTTAGAACCATGGACCTGAAATGGTGCATTCTGGCGCTCTTTGAAACGATGTTTTTGAAGTTTGAACTGCTAAGGAACTTTGAAAGCAAGTGGAAAATGCGGTGCATTCTGTTGCTATTTGAATCGATGTTTTGGAATTTGGAACTGCTGTGAACATTTTGAAAGCATAGAAGTTTGAGCTGCCGAGAAAATTATAAAAGGAAGGACGCGAAATGGTGTGTTCTGGTTCTCTTTGAAACGATGTATTGTAAGTTGGAAATGTTAAGAAAATGTTTAAAGCAATGGGGAACAAATGATGAATTCTGACGCTATTTGAAACGATGGTTTGGAAGTTGGAACTGATTAGAAAAAGTAAGAAGCAAGGAAGCTAAATGTTGCATTCTGACGATGTTCGAAGAATATGGTCGCAACTTTTAGGGGAGCTATTGAATGTGGAAAACATATTTTATCACTAAAACAACTCTTAATAAGACCATACGATACAACGTGAAGTTGGTGGCATCCTGGGCTTTCTTTAATCTCTGTTTAACATACCTTCAAAGACATGAGCCATACGATGGCTATATAAAACCCGGCAACAATTAACCGATCCAGTGTATATTCTGATATTAGCATGCACCGTTATGTTTACGGAAGTGAGTTTCTGTTGAATACAGTATAAGTTAAAAGATGTTTCGATGAATTAAGACATATTTTATATATTTTATAAAACATATTTTTACTTTTCAATTCATGGCATCCGAATCTAGTTTGCTCTACAAATGGCATCCGTCGTACCAAACCTCGGCATCCGGAATACCGTTTAAAAAGGACTGCATCCTGCGCACCAATAGAGGGGGGGGGGGTCACCCTCATTATTATTATTATTACACATTGACCATCAGCTCTTTCTATGTACATGTCCGCTGAAGCTTTCATATTGCAAATACGAGTACGACACATTGATGTGAGTTGTATTTTAACTACTCGCTAGTGTAGTGTTCTTGTTTTATCCGGCTGCAATGCCTTTTCCTTCTTACTAATAGCGAATGTGGTCCATTCGTCCATTAGTTTAATTACAGGACTAATATGTACGGGTACCATCCAACAACTTCTTCCACACGTCACTACACTTAATGTCTTTCTCTGTGTTGTGATTTAAGAGTTAAAACAAATCAATATTCAAGCAAAGGAATCTTCCCCCCCCCCCCCCCCCATCCCTCGTCTTCCATCAATACAGATTACAGAATGTTATATAGTGGATTGTAAAGAAAAGTTGAACAATGCTTACGTGTTGTGTATTGTACATTTAATCTACTGCAAGTTATGTATAGTATGAGACAATTGTGTATTACGTGTGACATCCTGGTTAACCTTTGATTTCAGGGCACAACAAAGGCTAATTCCAATAACCATAACTTAATTGATGTAGTTGTCAGAGGCAGTTGATTCGTAGGCAATATCGACGTATCCGATCAAAGGCATTCATCGTATATTGATTTGTTATTTTGGTCTATATACAACCCTGCTATACGGCCTCTATAACAACGTACCAAGGATGGAATCAATAAAAACGGTGTGAGTGTTGTTGATACCCCGATTTACGTAACCGGTCTAGATAAAGTGAGTAAATAATTGATTCTCGGACTAAAGTCTCTTCCATTGATCATATTGACGACACAACACAACCAAATACAATAACTCCGCCCAGTGCATTGATTGGATGGCCGTGATGCTTTTGGATGTATATATATATCTCTCTAATTGCTCACATTTGGACACCCTAAATTCAGTTACAATATTACCAGAAAGTAACCTTACAATCTAAAACCAGAATCTTGAAAGACACATTTACTTTCTATGTTAGCTGCTAGTTAAGGTGATTACTTGCCTACACAGACCACCTGTCATAAAAGACCGTATTTGTTTCCCTGTTCGGTGACCGTTGTTAGCAGGCTTGACAATCTTTTGTCGTATGCGTGAAGAAAAGGTCAGGTAAAAGCTTTGGTATCCATATACAATTCGTTGAACAGATATGATTACAATAGCACAGGGTAGACTATTGATTACAATAGCACAGGGTAGAATATTGATTACAATAGCACAGGGTAGAATATTGATTACAATAGCACAGGGTAGAATATTTGCGTTGAAACCTTATTTCATCCATTTTAACTTATTAATATTCACTTTCTGGCCAAGGATTGATCAGATTTTTTTATCTCGTTCATTGATGGGAGATTTGTATGATGTTTTGTGTTTAATTGCGTGTATAAATATTTTGCGCTCCTATGTTGGAGGAAATAAAGGAACTATCCTATCCCTTAAACGCGTGTGAAGTCAGTTCTTTATCTCTATAAAAATCAAAAGGATATGGGCTTACTTTTCAATATAAACATTAAGTCTGTCTTGCGAAAGAATTCCATTGATAGAATATTAAAGAGCACATATTATGTATATTTATACCTTTCCATAGATTCACTTTTTGGGATTTAATCAAGCGTACCCAATACGCCAACGTGTCTCTACATCACGAAAGTTGGACTTATTTCAGATCTTTTCCGAACTCCTTACCCGAAATATGAATGCACATATGTTCACCAAAACGCTATTCTCTATTTTCGAAATTTTAAGTTTGTAAGATATGTGTATATAGCAAAAAGTTTGAAATTGTGTTTTCCTTGGTATGATTATACATGTATATACGGGTAGCAATTGATAGTAAAGATTTATCTATTTACCGCAAAAGGTAGAGAGTTATTGATAAACTTGTCTTACCCTATTAAACTCTAACCCTAGTTTGTCAGTCACCGGATGAAAACGCCTATCCACGCAAACATTCTTTACGAAAAAAAATCAAATGAAAAAGAAACACGCTAGATTTTCCCCGATTGATTCATACGAGAAATGATCGTGGCATGGACATCAGTTAAAGTTAAGGTGCTTGACATTGGGCTGTCATTGACGTGTGCATGCTTCTGAGCCTGTCATAATCAATCAGTGCATGGTCTGTTATGTCAGGGTGGAACTTCACCTACGTTTCAAGACTACAATTTGTATTTGCAAACCACAACTATTTTAAATCCGACATTTCGTACTTGTACTTGTAGAAACACTAACCGTTATGCACAGTGAAGTGATATGATTCCACATGTTTTACCATTACAACCTTGATGATGATAGTGATAGTATCATCACATCAACTATTGTGAATGCTGACGATTTGTCTGTGATAAATATGCGCACTTATTTAGTTATACAATAACACTTATAATGGGGTATACTGAATCTCTACCACGGATAACTCAACAGTATTTTTCACCTTAAAACTTCTATACTTTCATTGTCAACATTTGATTAAGTACAACTCAGCCGTTGCAGCTGACTATTACTGCCATACAAAAAATAGAAAAAAATGACATTATATCAATTTCACATCTGAGGGGATTTTCACTAAACTAGCAAACTGTAACTGGTCACACGTGCAGCGTAGTCAATGTACCTCTCAAATACAGGGTACTGCCTGAATCGAGGGTCTAGAGCTCCGATGTTTGCTTTACAAATCAAAAGCATTTTCACCACACATGTATTTTCAACTGCTTTAAAATGAGCCAGCTAGGCTGGAATATCACATTAAACGCTAGAGCAAAGATTGACTGAAGCACTTAAACTATTAATTGCTACTTTGGGAATGCACGACAGTAGCAGATAAGTTGACTGCTACTCCCACTGTAGTGCTGTTTACATTGCGCTATACAGGACACGCAGTAGACTAGACGAGTAAGCATATACTAGATTACAGGGTGGTGAGTTTTGTACAGTTATTCATGAGTACATTGAGTGTAGCAGTATGCCTCGTCGTTCGTGACAACATACACACAAGCGATTTAAGGTCTATAATTACATTTAATCTATAATAACAAGTGGGTAAACCGCCCTGTTTGTACTCCCTCTGAAACTCATATCATTTGCGATAATGACATGCATGTAACCCAATTTATAGACACTATAGCATAACTACAGAATAATGCTTTACAAGTATTAGCTTGGAATGCTTGTGTGGGTTTTTTCATGAACTAATACTCAACGTTGGCGACAACTTGTACTATTGTGTCGACATTTACATGTGTCATTGTGTTATTTCCTTTGTAAATGTATCAATACGTTGTCGTATATGAGTTTTCATATAAAACCCGGTAAATAAACAATAATATTGTAGTTCAATGTGTGAGCGTTTATGTCTGACCGGTTGCAAAGTACTCACTACTAATGTATTATAGGTAAGTTTGTTGACACATGCTTTATCTTCATCCTCTATAAGCGTCATCTATACAGTAGTAAATCACGTATAGGTTAGAAAAGGCGAAACATCTCTTCCATTGTCAATTGAATAAAAAGAATCCAGTGAGCACTAACATGGCATTGATTGGTCTCACCCTGTCAGCCAGCGTTGCCAGTTGCTTTGTTTTGTTTACCTTGCCTACGGTAGTTACGTTTCTGTCGCCTTGTCTTGGTATAAAGAACAGACAGCACACCCGTCTTTACCCACCTCGCAGGTCGTCGCTCGCGTTATTATTTCCCTGTCTTTACCGTGAACACTCGATTAAAACCAAAAAATGGGTGCTGTTGATGGATTTAAAGGAGCTGGTCTGTTCGCTAAGATAGCATTTGTTCTATTGGTAATTGCAGCTCTTTTTGCATGGATTAGTTATACTTGTACCGGATGGGGTAGAACCGACGTTGGTCTGGACAACTCGGACACATTTGTTGGATTGTGGAGGATTTGTACAAACGGGTTTGCCCCAGATTGTGCCCCTACTGACGGATGGGCTCTTGGTAAGTTTTAGCACGCGTGTTTAAACATCGAGAGTATCATTTAACTTAATATCAGTTGCACGTTAATTTAATCATTTTTAAATAGCTATAGTTTTGCCCATTTTCCTTCGATGGATTGATGGTTATATTTCAGGACAATTTAGTTTAAGTTGAAGTCCTTGATACTAGTATAGCTTATCGACTCACTGTAGACCAACTAGTGTGTGATGTCTACCATAGAGGAGCTTTTTATACTGAAGCAATCATTTTGTGATACGTTGGAATACATGCATAATAGTTGACACTCAAACAAGGTTAAACCCGAGTTAACAGTATGACACGAGTCTTGGTGAGTGAATCTGTCTATGCGTCCATACATGTTTATGTTTTCAAATTGTTATAACTGACATATCTCCTTCCGAGTAATGCTTGGTGAAAAAGCCAAAGTATGAAACCCGGCAACATGTTTACCATATCACTGTAATCAAAGACCCAAAGGCTCATCAGTTACCGCAACATTTTGACCGGCTAATACAAATGCATGTCGGGTAAAACTACACTTTTACGTGTTTTAGCCACGGAAGCTCCACGGGTTTGCGCCAATGGTTGTTCTGCGTCATTGCTTTCATCATGCGATTAATTCAGACTTTCGGAGAAGTTCACATAAGTATACACAAAGCTGATGGTTAAGTACCGGCTAAGTTATCAAGCAATGTTCAAAGATTACCTGGTCATCAGTTTACGGCTGCAATCAAGATGATTTTTTTTTATAAATATAGCATGCGTAAATGGAAGGGTCAGTGTATCTTATGGTCCACTTCAGGAAACCAAGTCAATGAAGTCAAGTAACCAATAAACACGGTAGATGGAGTACCTTGGTTAAACACACTTAGGTCACTGTTATGGACACAGTGGATAATGGCATTCACGTGTGTTTACTTAATAATTAGCCAATTAACAGTTAACAGTTAAAGGTCCAGCAAATGGGCAACATCACTTTGCAATTTAGTGGTAATCAAAGAGAAACTGGTATGTCACAAGCAGGAACACGATAAAGATAAAGTTGGTAGTCACAGACGTATCCCTGTCATAGTATAACCCTCCAGCTAGCAACGTTTACTATCTTTGAAGAAAATCACTTAAATGAACAATTAATCCTGATGAAAGAGCGAACACTGTTAATTATTCTTGACGTGGATACGTATGAAAGCCAGAAGACATACACAATAAATAAATAAAACACACAGGGAACTGAAAAGACGATGTCCAACATATGAGATATAAAAATGAGCATGATACAAGAATTGATAATAAGTAAAACTAGTCATCTGTGAGTCACGACAGTAAGGACAGTAAGGACTTACTCAAATGCTTAAATCGATACTTGTATATTGTCCATTTTAGAGTTTGAGGCGAACCCTTGTCAGATTGTTTTCATAACTATAAGCAATGTGTTTGGGTTTATGCTGATCATGCCAATGTTTTCCATTGTAGGCTGGTTCGCGGCAACCCAAGCCCTCGTGACTTTCGGCTTCTTCGGAATTAACGTCGGTCTGTTCCTTCTGATCCTCTACATGTTTGTACCCACCTGCACGAAAAACGGGGAAGTTGGTATCGCCTGTGCTATTGTACTCATTGCCACCGGTAAGTAGGAATGATAAACTTACTTTTTTTGTTTGAATACACTATTAATATATTGTGCTGAGAAATGCGTACCTGTATATGATATGTTCAATCTGAGGTGTTAATACAATTTAATAATATTACCTTTCAAATACCAAGTAAGAAAACTAAAAGATATACAAATCACGGTCGCCTCATATTAAAATACTGAGTCTCGGTATCAAGGGCGAATCAATGGATTACCGTACCGTCGTAAACACAGATTGACGCATGTGAAATAATGTTAGAACTACATTTTCACTGCCACTTTTATATTATGTGTTTACATTGGAGATACAAGTACTTTTTATAATGAAACATTTATTGTATTATAAGTACTTAAGAGGCCGTGCCAATAAGCATGTAGCTTCAGATGGAAAGTGAAAAAAGTAACATATTATTGCTTTCAATTTGTCTCATTTGTTTGGTTTTATAGAATGTTGAGCCATAAAGGAAGATTTTTAAGCCAGCGTTTATCCAAAACATTTCACATTCCATCGATATGTTGTGTGATGCTCCATGTTTATTGGCAACTGTTATAAAAACTCTTGTCGATCTATAGTGTATTCATCGTAGTTATAACCTGTACTCACGTATGGCTCGTTATTTGCAGGTGTGCTGTACCTTATCGGCGTGATTGTATTTGCGGTTAAGTTTGACGAGGACTATGTTGACAGAATTGCAAACAGTACGTACGAGTTAGGGTACGCCTTTGGATTGTCTGTGGTTGCCCTGATCCTGGAGATAGTCGCTGGAGTCCTCGTTATAGTGGACAGCAAGAGTGGTGGAACCTCGCCATCGGGCTAACAACGCAACAAGAGGCTAGGAATATAACGATCTAATATGCAAAACAAAAAAATAATCTCAATACTGATAAACTTATAGTGAAAATCATACTCATTTCACAATGACGAAACACAATGCTTAGATGCTTATACAATACAGTACACAAACATACGTATAGTCCTGGTGAGTTAATCTCATCGGTATCAAGGTCAGAACTAACCACGTATACACAGCACATGTTTCTTTTAAAGCACCATGTTGATCGACTCTATCAGGTACCTCTGTATTTGTTACTGATTGTTAAACGAGCAGGAGTTATAATTTCAATGGAATTGATACCATATGAAAGCAAGTGATTTTTTACATTTGCAGTATTTATTGGGCATGTATGGTGCTTTTTGTGGGTAACCTTTTCTCGATTTGTGTTTTCTATAAATACATACAATGGATATACATATATTATGTGGCCTTTCCCCATGTGATGACCTTTCTGTTACTCATACGTACACCAAGTTGTTAATAGGGATTCATTGCGATAATATTTAAGCTGTGATATTTTTCTCTCTCTCCATTTTCGTGTGTACATGTATGCATGAAGTTACTGCGTGAGCGTATGTTTAACTATTTTACTCACTGTTGTTTGGAAGTTCATCGTTCAACATGGTATGGTGTAAATCTATATATAGTGGCAACACACGTGTCAGTTGTTTAAATAAAACTACCAGTATGCATGCCGTACATTCATAAGGGATAAGAAAAACTTGAAATATAATATAACTACCAATGCAAGCTCTTGAAAGTGATCAGCGAGAAGTGGTGTATTGGTTGATAGTATTAACTTTATTATCTGTCATTTGTCATTCCATGTCGTTTATTTTGTACATTTATTAATTTATTGAATAAACTAACAGTTAAAAGTTGTGTGCAGACACTATTTAAAGCGTTCATTTGTGTTATACCCAGACGTGACACAATCTCACCCCACGTAAACTCTGGTTGGACTAACTCGGGGCTTCTGTACGGTCACCATTTCTAAGAGAATCTGGTGTCTGGTAAGATATGGTCCACAGAGCTGCAGCGTTAAATAGCTGATCAAGGCGTGTCTCAGCCAGTCGCAGCTTTACCCGTTACTATTGCGTCCGTTAATATGCTGACACAACTATTAGATTCACGTTGCCACAACACAGTTACACCCAGACGTTGATGGTTGTCAAACACCAACCTTACCATTCATTCGATTTTGTTCGACATTGTCATCTAAACTTCAAATATTCTTGTAAATCAATATATTTATGAAAAGTGTAATGGAGCAAACACCGTTTTTAGACTGATTGGGTCGTTGACTGTAAATCGATTCACGTCAGTGCCTTTTCAAAATCGCATGCATTATGTGGCCCTGTTGTAATGGGATTTATTCATAAAGCTCTACGCTGTTTATTATAATTATTTGAACAAATTTCTCATTTTTACTTTTCAAGTGTAGATTATATTGGCATATTGTTGACAGGTCGCGGCAGGTCTTTTGTACTTTATTGACTCGGTCGAACAAACTTCTACACTGAACTTAAGAGCTCAACATTTGTACTACACTTCGTATTTACACAGCCATCAGAATCATATTTACTGTGGCAAACAAGAGGCCTTTATGTTGGACAGTTGTCATAGAACGATACGAGCCTCCAAATACTAACATATCGCTAAAACTAGGTGAACATCCAATAACTCGGGAAACAGACACTTCCATGTTGACGTAACAAAGGGTCAGGTAAACTTGCATGTTGACACAATCATGCTCGTGCACGCGAAACGAAAAGGAGGAAACACTTGAATTATTTAACGAGGATTAGTGACAGCCTTTTAAATGATATAAATAATCATGTGAACAAAACTATGATTAGGTGTTAGTATTTATTTTCATACAAAACCCCAAAAGCTATACATTGAACGTCAACAAAGGGAATGTAACTAAAGTAGTGTGGAATGTCTCCTGAGATGTCGATCAAACGGAAGTACGTCAGCTTATGTCGACAAAGTAATTTGTGAAATAAAAAATGGTTTAAACAAACCCCACCACAAGGTGATTATGTACTTAGAGTTTTAACTGACAAGTCTTCGGTAAATTGGAAGTCACTGTTATGTTGCCAATTTCGACACACACTTGACATTTGTAACTTGGCGAGCTTTTTTTACGTACTGAAAATGTTACATTTGGTCTGTTTTGACAATAGCAGAGCCATTGCTGCTCATCTTAACACTTAGGAGACAACCGTAAATCAATAGAAGCACAGCATAATAACGGTCACATTGGAGCTGACCATTGGTCTTAAAGGACATACCATAATAACGGTCACATTGGAGCTGACCATTGGTCTTAAAGGACACACCATAATAACGGTCACATTGGAGCTGAC
>ENA-OREC01001027-OREC01001027.1-marine-metagenome-genome-assembly--contig:-NODE-1027-length-13126-cov-13.235267_pt1 | contig 13126 bp, 5 predicted proteins | sample MGYA00248626_ERZ508543 | MGnify/ENA primary metagenome ERZ508543 (study PRJEB26211, sample SAMN05518279) | marine metagenome | isolation source: Puget Sound, Washington, USA | host: Bankia setacea... | reverse complement strand
GGATTACAAGGCAGATGCTCTACCCCCTGCGCCATGTCGCCCTTTGATGGGGTTCGACTCACTACTGACGGATTACAAGGCAGATGCTCTACCCACAGGCCATGTCGCCCTTTTAAACAAAAGAACAACAAAACAAGTAGAGTAATTATCAACTATTCTAAAATAGTACGAATTTACCAAAATAACCAATCTTTCGTGCCGTAAGTTTGCCTTATTTACATACTTACCATGACTTAATGACTGCATGTCAATACATGTTTGTCCACCTATCTTGTATTTGACCCATATACTACAAGGAAGTATGTATGCTATAGAGTACAGGTACATGTACAACCTTTTCATCAGTGTTATAATGTAAATGCTATAAAGCACGAGTTTTATGTATTATCCACTGTTATAATCAACGTAAGTCGCCGTGTAACCTCCATCATTTTACTCAACACATCCATGCGTTATAGTAATTAATACACTGTCGTACGCTCCGACCACAATACCGTATAGCATCATTATTATCTGATATTGATTGGCATTTGTATAAACGGTGTACGTACTTAAACAATCTTGCACGGTGTAATCAATTATAACAAGACTCATAGCGCATATTTGTTTAATTGAATCATAATCGGTGCTTATTTGAACGACCGGATGTTGATTAGTAAAAAAGAGTATGTAAGCATATTATGTGTTTTTCTTTTTTCTCTCCACCGCTTTCATTTACTTATTAAATACTGTTTTTCATAATATGTATACACATGGCTTTTACATACGTTTTTAATTTCAACCAAAATCGGTCATTTGAACTATTGCCCTTGTATTAACTAGATAGATAAGCTCCATTATTATTGACCATAGCTGGTTTATTTGTTTATCTATTTATATAAATATATTATTTTTTATTCTTTATTTATCTATAGATCGTTCTTTTACAATAATAACACATGTTGACAATAGATTTGTGTAAAAACAAAAATACAACAAATAAACCGACACGTGTCTTCTTTTATAACCTTTAGACTTAAACAATTTAACGATTCTGGCTGGTGAAAATACCAATGGATGAGATAGATAAATAATACAACAACTTGTGGTAAAGGCTCATTTCGTCGAGTAAATAAAACAATCTCAATAAACCAAATATATGTATACACAGTCATGTCAAACAGACACTTTCAACCGTTTGTTTATGCTATTTTGAAATCGGTAAGTCGTGGGGTTCTTTAAATTATGTCAGTTGTTGCACACATGATTAATGCGTTCAAATAGAATGTGTATTATGATACTTCTGTCAAACCAAGAAGTGACATCTGAACATCATTCCATTCTATTCAAAGATTGTAGCGATTTTTACCCACAAACATATGACAGGGACGATCCAACACGGACACAAAGCATGATAACAATTAAGCGAAAACCAGGCTGCTAACAAGTTTACACGCCACAGCAGGTTAACCAGAATAAACCTCATAAATACAAAATCATCCATTGCCCTTATATGGAATCACCAAACATACCAACTGCATATGATACGGTTAGATTATGACTCAGGATGTTTGGAAATAAAATGTTAAACTGACAGAAATAGCCGATAAATAGGAAGTCACGACATAAAACAAAAAGGGAAAACAAACGTGGTATCCAGATTAAGAACGTCTTACAATAGCGGGTTTCAACTAATGAGGAAATAGTATAACGATCATAACGCATGACGGGTTGTCTAAACAGATACCTTTTATCCAAAGAATAAAATATAATAAAGTGCAACGATACCGGAGACATCATAGAATACTTCGTTTGAATTTATTTGACGTTTAAGTCCATGGTGTTGCCCTTGTGTAAATTGTTTATTTCATTACTTACATGTATGTTGGTAGTTCATATTATTGTTGTTACTTTTCCTAGTATTACTGTCCGCCTTCTAACCTCAACAAGTGGTGAAATGCCTAGAACAAAATGTTTATACTAAATATGAAAACTGTATCTTACGTTATAATTGAAATAGGTTTCGGTAAATTATAGCATGCATGTGTTTGAAACTCTCCGCGCAATACCTATAAGTTATAAACTTTAAAGACACTAGTGTTTTAAATTGTCATATTACATATGATCACATCGTTTAGACACTCTTCACTTATTTACAAATTACTATTGGACTATATTGACGTTCTAAAAGCGATAAATTAATGTTCAAGTATATAATTCTAATGGAACTTTACCTATTTTAACTTAGATTATATAAATATTTATTTATTCCAGTTTGATTGCAAAACAAAATTTATTTGCGTGTGTAAATCTCGGCAAATCCGATCCTGGTACCAACCAATACTAACGTAATATGGGTAAAGTTTCTTACTCAAGAAAACAACGGGAGGCATCCACCAATTGTGATTATGGTTTACAAATACAATGTATACATCAATATAAAATCAGCCTTTAGCTCATGAGTGTAATGTATAGCTTAGAATGTATATCTAAAAATGTTGCAAGGGTTACTTTAACCTAATACAATCCTAAACTATGATATGTATTTAAGCTTAACTTGGTCAGACTAGTTTAAACTTATAAGGAAAACAACAAACATAACAACATCATGAATACGTTTACACGAAATTGAAATACTCACAAGAAATAAACACCAGTTGTATATCACGTGACAAACTAATACATCACCTGATTTTCAAATAAAAGCGTGTTCGACCTTGTGTTACGTCACAGGGTGTCGTCCTCTGCATGCAGTTCATGTCATTATATGTTACGTCAAATTCCACAGTTGTAGTAATGTCACTGTCGTAAAGTTGATATAACGGCACTATTAATGTCACGCAGGTTGCATCAAGTAGTAATAGTTATGTGTGCAGTATTATATAGTGTGCAGTACTGAGTAACATTGATGTTGATGGGGATACTGTTTTACAATTGAATATACAGGAAGACGTCTAAAGACATTCATGAACGACGGTTTTACACTTTTTTTGCGCGTTTCTACAAATAAACATGTACAAACAGTTACTGGACGTAATGTAAGTTTTGAACGCAGAAATTGTCTGGCATATTGTGTACACATTGATAATATACAAATAACAAATTAACCAATCAACAATAATGAAATATGACTTTGTTGTCGCAAAAAGATAAGTGAAATCCATTTATAAGCAACCATATCGCCGGTATAAGTCAAGCGAATTCAACATCCTTCCAAACACTGATTTCATGGACATAGCATAAACAAGTTACCGACAAGAGTGATTTGTTCCCTCTCATATATTGACATATTTATATATTGTAAATGAGGAGGTTTGACATACGTACATGTTCCTATGACCTAGTTGTACTAAGGATCAACATGGACAGGGAGTGTGTGTTGATACATTCTATAAAAGTCAAGGTTGATAATGTTCAGATGTGTCAAAGGTCGATACGATATACATGCGACGCCAGTACACACTTGTTTAGGTTGTTTCATTTGGCGAGTTTAACGTGTACCTCATAAGTCGTGCCTCATTTAAAAACCATCTCAATATTTAGACCGCTGTTCCAAAACGTGTATATCATTTTGGTCTTCAGATGGCATTGAGTTACAGACCAGTTCTTACAAACTCGTGTTTTTCCTATATCACAAAGCTGGTCTCAATGTTTACATTTCGTTGTCCATAAAAGTTATACAAATACAGCAACGTTCATAGACAGCAATTTGTAAACAAATACAGACTTTTAGCTAAATTGCACAAGTACAATCAGCAAGTCATCATCATTTGCAAAAAAAAAAAATTTTTTTTGATAAAGTGTTTAATATTCAGCATCTTTCAAACACAGTCTAAGGTTTCATAAAACTATTTGCTTGTAATATTCTCTTAACTATAGACATATTAATGATTTTACTTATACTAACTTCTGGCTTTAAATGTTTCGTCTACAAATAACAAATGAATAATGTTTGTAATATTTGTGTTAACCTTTAAACGTTTGACATACTTTCATTCATAAACTCATATGCATACATGTACGTTTCAAGATACTCCAACACTATCCCATCGTTAGTTGACAACATAATCACAAAATTCAGTAGCAACATTATTCCATCATTAAGTGGCAACAACATACCGTCATTAGGTGGCAACAATATTCCATCCCTAAGTGGCAACAACATACCGTCATTAGGTGGCAACATTATTCCATCCTTAAGTGGCAACAACATACCGTCATTAGGTGACAACATTATTCCATCCTTAAGTGGCAACAACATACCGTCATTAGGTGGCAGCATTATACCATCATTAAGTGGCAACAACATACCGTCATTAGGTGGCAGCATTATACCATCATTAAGTGGCAACAGCATACTTTCATTAGGTGGCAGCATTATACCATCCTTAAGTGGCAACAACATACCGTCATTAGGTGGCATCCTGATACTGTCCTTTAGTGTTCCAAATTATTAAATAGAGATATATACACGGTTAAATAATTCACTATTTGAGACACTGACATCTTAAATGTAGTACAAATGCTAGCGTAAAACAATGCGACCACACATCCCTTTCCTAGGAAACTATATTTGCATTACCAGTATGTCTATCTTTGGAAGTGGAAACAATACGTGTCTGGCTGTACGCTGTGAATAGGCTGGCATTGTGTTAGTACGAATAGTCTTATAAACTATACCATTCATGAAATGTCCCTACAAGCAAAGACAGCACATGATACGTAACTGATATCCAATGTACTGCAGCTCACATGTATGAGTTAGTTATAATATTTGTCCACCGGTACATGCTGGAATTCTAACAACACTATTATACTGTTATAGACTTATAATATGAAAAAAATGTCATTAAAATATACTAAAAATAGTAAATAGAAGAAACATAATGTAACACGGTTTGGTAACATATTCTAGTTGTTTGTTTTAGCAAACACAATCTGAGTTTGATAAGTCTAATTTAACTCTAATCTGGGTTTTGATTTGATTTGCTGTGGCAGATAAAATTCTAGTGTACTTTCTAGTCCACTCAAATTAGTATGTTTCCTCTTTTTCGGCATCACATTGTATAAGACATAACACATCTTCTCATCACAGTCTTTAAGTATATACAATTACGTGTACTGTTTTCAACCCATTGTCATCATTGTATTTGACTTGATGTCATCATTCTGGGCCATATGACACAGGTAAAGATGCTTCACATTTCCCTATCTAACATTACGACACACCAATGTTGTTCCTTATTAATGTCCGATAGCTTTTCACTTATTAAAAAACGTACGTCTGGCATTATCCACGAAACAACATGTGTATAAGGTCTTCAGCAGCATTGATCCGACCTGCTGTAAAAATTAGTCCCAGTAAAGGCTTCAAGATCCGCTGAATACTCGTTATCATACAGTTTGCACTCTCTTGCGTTCTTGTTGTACGTCAAACACACGCATGCGTCATCAAGCAAACACATATCTGCACACTTTAGTCTAGTTCTAGCGGTTGTGTCATTGAGAGGGACTCTTGCAGACTGGATTCTGTGATTGGCAGACCCTTGGAAATATCCCTTTAAATGGGGACAGCTTCCCTGTATACCACCTAAAATGACAATGTGTTTCCGGTAAGAAGTACTTGTATGTTAAAACCGGAAATCAAATACAAAATAAACAGAGCAAATATAACCCAACAAGAGCACATTTTAGTAGCGCTTAAGATATAAGGTAATATAAGGCAAATTGTCGGCCATTAAACAATATGTCCTAACCTTATCATCCTTGATGACGAACATTATATCATTTAGACAGACCAACACTTAAAGTGTAACGCTTATTGTCCAAGGAACACAACTGCGCCTAACCTGCTTCCAGGTAGCAATACGAGTTGTTTGCACTTGGAAAACTGAGATGTGCCTGCTAAAGACGTTTCATATGGGTTGATCTTTACATACATTGCAGGAAATGTCACGCTGCATTTTACAAGCTAATATCAACTATTAGGTAACCGAGTGTGTTTACCTGCTGTGGCTGCTGGATTACTTATCCAATATGAGGGTTCACATTCATCATTAACGTATCCTGTCTCAGCAGGACCTGACTTGTAACTAAACAGGCTCAAACAAATAAACTGGCCCTCAAATCCGGCTTTTACCATGCTAATCGCACCCCCTATTCGTAGTGTTCCCGGGACCCCTAAGTTCGGTTGATATCCGGTAAGATCGACCTGTCCTAATTCTCCTTGGTTTGTAAAAATCTTTACTTCCGGTTTACTTATATCGTAACTCACCAGAATTGTTATAAAATCATATATATTTGCACCGGTTGGAAAGAAATTCGCAACCGTAAGATATCCAATTCTTTCATTGTTTGACTTATACACTTCTAAGTACGCTGTGGTTGAATCATACCAGAATATCATGCTAGAAATTCGGTCAGCGGCCCCAGAGTTCCCATCGTCCTCCTTGTAATGAAAGATGGTTCCACCGTCTAATACCCCTGTACTCGCCATTATTGATATTGTCCAATCAGCCGGGAGAATAGCTGTTGGTACACGTTGTTCAACATATGAATTAGCACTTCCATCTAAACATACAGGGTTGTAGTTAAGATCGGCATTCAATGTTCCCATGGCAACAGAACATGCAGTTTTTCCATCGCTGGTTAACGTCCGAATCTCATAGTTAGGGTTGTCATAATACAGTGGCCAAGTACGGACCGAGTATGGGGAGGCGGAAAACAATTTGAACTCTGAAATGTACACGTTATATGTTACACATTAATTAGCTGTTTGCTTCACTCAATCTTTGTTTAAATTGGATATCATAAGTATTATCAAACAATTAGAAAATCTCCAGATTAAACTTTTTGGTCACCTGATTTGTAGCGTCTTTTACAATATTACTTTACTCAATCATAATCCAAAAGCTATATTCCTGTGTCTTGGTGTATTATGTTTATTGTATTGTATATGTTAAGACAGGAACACTAAGTCGCGCACTGAGCATTGCTTACCAAAGATGATTTGTGTTAAGTACAATTGCAAGTGAAATGTATTTACCTTTCTCTTACCAAGTCTTTAACTTTCTAATTGGCATGATCGTGTTTATGTGGTTGAAATACATGATAAAAAAATAGTTTACATTAAGACTGGAATTTACCGGTGTTTTCAAAATGTTATCTGTTGAAATTATGATTGTCCACGACTGTGTGTTTATGTAACTAATCAAATAGGTGTAAACTATGTAAACAGTTCTGAAGTGTCTTTACAAAACTGCACAAGGTTTGTATTCATAGGAATAGTTGTAATGTGTGTGCGTACAGTTGTATTGAAGATTAAATATAAAATATATAATATAAGCTTAAATGGGTTCCGAATTACATTTTTATTTATAAACACGGATTGTTTATTAGTGAAACGTACATAAACTATAAACAACGGTTGTCTGGATAATTGGTGCACTTTTTAAGTTCATGCTTTTTGTTTCAGAATAATGTGAACCATGAAATATATCTGGTTTGTTTGCGTCGCGTTTTGTGTTCAAATAATAAAACTACACTCTTTCAATTTAACTGTTAGAGAAAGCTAAATTTACGGCAAGGTATAAAAAAACATGTTTCAACCTCAACCAAAAAACTTCTTCTTCCATTCATTTCAATAACCTACAATCTACAAAGAATGTTAAGCAGAGGACAGAAAAAAGGTAAAATCTAAATTGCAATTGTACTTTCCAAACATTATCTGAATTAAGTTATCAATACTCAGTGTGTTTCTTAAACAGATGTATCAAAATTATCGTAAACAACTATCCTTAAAATAAAGACAAATTGTTAAAAAGTATAGCAAACAAAACACAACACCATTGTATTGCTCAGAAAACTAATGATTTACCTTGTATAGAAAGCCAAACTAGTATCACCATTGACATCGTGTGTTTGTCCATCTTGCTATTCCCTGCCACCAACGATGATTACTCTTTAAGTCTAAATTGATTCCACTTAAGATGGGATCACTAAATTGGCTTATGATTGGTTAACAACCTCATTAGCAGGAAAATTGCGTTTTAAAGGTGTAAGGTCAGATGTTTGAATAGCGCTTGATTTTTTCCGTCATTTATTTGCTCAGGGATTACTGTCGTCATTTATATGGATCATGTTGATTATGCCGTCTAAGTTGAAATCCTGATATTCGATTACTTAAACATTTGTTTCCTAAGATAAGTCTGTACGTGGAACGTATTTCGGTGATTTAGTCAATAGCACCGTTTTCCAAATAATTATTTCACGTTTAGGTGCCGACGTGAATCCAACAAACTTTGGCATCAACGTTTGGTAAACACCGAATAAATCCACTATGTGAAAAGTGTTGTAATGATAAAATAACACTGATGAAACATATTTCCTTGTGTTTTAGTTATGAAGACAGCTTGGCCAACTTGTAAATGAATATACGGTTCATTTTTGTTTAATTTAACAGCTATTTTGTGTACTATGTTAACTTTTAACACTGAACTATATTTACACATTTTTACTGGATGAGTTGCTGAAATTGTGTTTTTTTAAAAGTCACAGTGGATAATTCTATTCCAGGTTCTATCCATATGAACACTTTGGATTCACTTAGGCACACTTCTATGTACATTCAAAAGTGCACTGTCTACACCATGTACTTTGAATTCTTCTTTATTTCAAATGTGTGTTTTCTTTCACAAACATATACCATAATCAAGCTATACAACAGTAAAACAAACTTTAACTGCAAATATGCTATGATTTATGAGGCTTCTCGTGTCAGAGATGTCATATTTCGCGTTGGAAACAACTACCACGACATTGAAATGAAGTCTGCCCTTTTGTTTGACCGTCCCAGGTATTGTTATTTGAAAATATAGGGCCGCTTTTGTTTGTTATGTTCGAAAAGCTATTGTCCCTTTGTTTGCGAAAACATCGTCCCATTGTTTAGACACCCTCATTCTCGTCTACCCTTGCTGGTTCGTTGTGACATTTAAATGAGCCATAAACACAAATAGCTAATTTCCTGCCTAATACAGTTGGGCTGTAAATCTTGTATGGATGCCATCATAGGGTTCTATTTAAAAGTCTAGTTGATACATTGTCCAGCCGGGGTAACCCATTCATTACGTCTGATAATTGTTGGTACTCATAATATGCGATCGAATATTAATGGGAATCTAAAAAAGAGCAAACATCATTGAAGTGTCCGTTACGTTAAGAACAAAACCGAACCCAAAGTGGTACTCCAAAAGATTCCCTCCAACGTTGACCAATTCACCCTTCTATGTTTACAATTCAACCTTCTATGTTTACCACCCTATTTTAAAAATACTGCGATGAGTAAATAAACACTATTTTCAATAAGCTATATATCGAAGGACATCATTTCAAATGGGTATTGCAGTAAACAATGGGTCCTGCGGCAATTTGAGCCTTTAGAACTTGGACCTAAGTGTTTCTGGAGTATAACTAGGATATTGAATACACTGTTTGGTTAATGGCTGTAATAGAATCCTTAACACAATTTTTCAGGTTTCGCTTTTCGGTTCATGGTTTTTTAACCAAGTTCTAAACAAAGGTTTTTTATAGTGTGTGTTTATAAACAGCAGACAGTACAACAACTAAATAGGGTCACAAACCGCTTGTCTGTATTTAGAACCTCAGAAAGGATACTACCAGTTATTCAAACACCCCATCAATACTCATAACATGTATTGACCAAACGGAAGGTATGACGTTAAACCAAATCTCTCTATTTAAATAAACACATTCTAAAGCAAGAACAACCATCGCCGAGATAACAGTTATGGATTCAGTGTCAACAATTGAACCAGATGCAGGAGTTATTAATTTATTTGTCAGCAGTATGTTTCGCTGTAGTTTTCCTCAGTTATTCAAGTCAGTTGATTGTGTGTCAAGTTGAGTAGTGTGTCTTGCGTTAGATCGACCTAAGTGGAGGTTAGAGAACAGTAAGAGATATTACTTCGTCTCTAAGTGGACTGCACTGTCCAATAATACAATGACGACCTATTTTTAAGTTCATGGTGAAGAGTTGACTTTGGAACAAATATGAAAACATGATAAACCAGCTAAAATAACCTAATCATAGTATTTAGTGTTTAGGAACAAAGGAGAAACTAAGCGTGTTAGTCTTATAGCATAGATAACCGTACGTCCTTGAAAAATGTATTCGATCACGACAGTTCAAACAAGTTATTGCCCTAGCTATTGACTTATCATATAAAGTTCACAATGCTAAGATATAAAACCAAACATTCTTTTTTATTTTAAATCATAGCATTATGAACGTTATATGAGATTACTGAAGTTCTTGCAAGTTAAGGGGAAAGACGCAAATTGTGAGCCTGTTAAAACGAGTGACTATGTTGTTGACTTACAAAATAAAAGTTTAAATTGTTCGTTGGTTGTTTATTGTAATATTTAAGCAGAATATTAGGCTAAATGCTTTTTAACAGCATTAATATTGAAACTACACGAAACATGTATATCCGTTTTTTGGGAAATCTACAAATCAAGAGGGACACGTGATGTTTATCAAAAGCCTAGTTACTGACAAGTGTCTGTACATATATTGGCGAGCACTGCCAGGACTAATGAAGCCTTAAGGACAGCAATAGTAGAACAGCTGGCCAAATGATGAGTTACAAACAAAGATGTATAATAATGGCTACGTTCAACTGATAGTCTAGCAACAGAAGCAGGTATCATTAAAACATATGGTTTGAATTCCTATTGTTTTAGAAACCGTCCTACCTATTGAACATTTGTATCGGTGACACCTGCTCTGCTCATGACTGTTGTCCAGAGTCGTTGGCATTATACATTGATTTTAATGAAGCAAATCAATCATTTCAGCGTCGACGAATTGTTATAGTTCAGTATGAATTCGCAAAACTATATGGATATCCAACCAAGCAAATGATGCTTCATGCCAGGTCCACCTTGAATTTATAGGGAAACGTACTTTTTTCGCCAATATCACTGTCTGTTTTCATTATAAATAGACATACTGTTAATACAATTGGTTGTTTTCTATGTTCCTGACATGATATTTTCTTGCATAGGTTTATAGAAAGTATAACTCGTGTATTCAATGAGGTAATCCTTTATATTAACCACATTGATGCTGTTTTATACATAAACGTTATCATACAAAAACGCATACATGTATTTGTTTTAACCTTTAAACTTAATTTACACCATTTTCGATAATCCCCATACGTTACAGATTGGGAGATGTTTACATACAAAAATATATATCACAGTGGCAACCATCAGTTAGTAATAGTTACAGCAACACTTATCTGGCACATTCCTCAAATTTAATATTGTCATGTAAATCAGTTGAACAGTGTCTTTTTTCTTCAGCTAACAACTTGCAACTCGAATGTGAGTGTCCACCTTTAACAACCCATTATTTGACAGCTTAGCTCCTATATCATTCCATGCTGAACGTTCTTTTCTTGCTTTGCAGGTCAATAAAAAAATCACAATCAAAATGCAATAGCTTTTTTTTCAAATGAGAACAAGTAGGCACGAATCCTTTATATGTTTTCAAGAGTATATTCTTCATGCTTCAAGCGAATGGTTACCCCAGTTTAAAAGAAGTTCAACTATTACAAATGCAGAGTTTGTGCGGCAATTGCAGACACCTTTTATGAGTTAAAGCGCTCAACTTGCTCGACACAGATTTCAAACAAAAAGCTTTAAGCCAATGGAGACTCATTGTTCTAAAAATCAATGTATGGTTTGGAACTCATTGTGCTGTACTTAATACCAATTAGTTCAACACAAAATTAGTTTAAGCGTCAGACTGAGAATCACCTTCAGTAACCGGAAATTGGTCTGTGGCGTCATTCGTTACTGCAGACTTTCCGGTTGTACTTTTAAGCGGTGAAATCTATTGTTCTGGTAATTGCAAAAGAATGTGTACTTCGCTATTCCCTATCAAATTTATTTCTAGGTTAATCTGTTTAAAAGCTTGATCGTTAATTGAAGACGCTCTGCAGAATCAATATGCATACCTTTATACGACACCAGTGTTCATGCAGATATACGGTATTTAAAGCAAATCGTAGTAAGTTAACGACTGGATGTCAAGTTAAGTAACACACAAGAACAAGAACGTAAAGACAAGAACACATTGATACATAACACAGAGCAAGTTGGCGCAGAATAATGTACATGTAATTAAATTCTAAACTATCATATTTGACTTCGAATTACAGGATGTCATCACCTGGCATGGCGGACTTGTGTCGGACAAAATGGCGGATACAAACATATACTCATCGGCTTGCTCAAATGCTGGACACTGATTGGTCAACTAATCTGTCAATCATGTATCTGGCATTAAGTTAACTAGGTTGTGCTCTAGCATATATAACTTAGTTTTAAGGTAATGTGAACTAATTTAATGCTAATTTAGTATTAACAGGTACTGACACACTGATAAAATGAGTTCTAATAAATACTGGCACCTGGTTTCAGAGATCGCCTTTTGACATTCAACTAATACGAGTACAATAAAATTACACAAGTACATCTACTTGTAATATGTTACATTCCACCAGCTTTGTGGTTACCACGTGTTTTATCAACCATTGTTTGTATCAGGCAGTCTTCAAAACCTTTTACTTCTTCTGCTACGTTGGCTCAATTTAGTGACGTACGTGCCTCGTCATTAACACTAATGGGTTCATATTGATTGTTCGCAACAGAGAACATTTCAATTTAAGATTAACAAGAATGTTTCATGTTTGAACACCTGTGGCTAAATTAACACAACAAAGTTTAATGTCGACATATTTCATTGGACTTCAATGGCAAACGAGTTATTACTGCGTGGGCTGTTTCCGGCATAATTAGCTGTATACTCAATAAAAGAACGAATTGTTTTAGAAGTTCACGGTTACAGTTTATCGTCATGACATCTATAGCTAAAGATAAATACATGTGCCTAGAAAAATCCTTACATACACCGTACTCCCACTATATATGCTTACACTTAGTTTAATAAGAAGTTAGAACAAACAACCGCGTTGAGCAAGATACTTTACCCGCATTGGCCCAGGATTGAAGACCTTATGTAAGATTTACTTAAATACCCCAGATCGGAAGAGCGTCG
>ENA-OREC01001026-OREC01001026.1-marine-metagenome-genome-assembly--contig:-NODE-1026-length-13128-cov-13.492606_pt1 | contig 13128 bp, 6 predicted proteins | sample MGYA00248626_ERZ508543 | MGnify/ENA primary metagenome ERZ508543 (study PRJEB26211, sample SAMN05518279) | marine metagenome | isolation source: Puget Sound, Washington, USA | host: Bankia setacea... | reverse complement strand
AAGCACTCCATACATGTGTCTTACAAGGTACTCAAAAGCACTCCATACATGTGTCTTACAAGGTACTCAAAAGCACTACATACATGTGTCTTACAAGGTATTCAAAAGCACTACATACATGTGTCTTACAGGGTACTCAAAAGCACTCCATACATGTGTCTTACAGGGTACTCAAAAACACTCCATACATGTGTCTTACAAGGTACTCAAAAACACTCCGTACATGTGTCTTACAAGGTACTCAAAAGCACTCCATACATGTGTCTTACAAGGTACTCAAAAGCACTACATACATGTGTCTTACAAGGTACTCAAAAGCACTTCATACATGTGTCTTACAAGGTACTCAAAAGCACTCCGTACATGTGTATGCAATGATCTATATACAGGGTAAACATGTAAAAACATAAACTGTGAAATCAATAGTATTTGTATGCCACTAATTCTCCTGGTATCCACAAGTCAATTTTACCATGATTTGTATTGTTATGTATTATGTACTGTCAAGTTATAAGATGTCATGTAATGTAGGGACAGATTTATTTTCGAACTCACAAATTGAAGTGTTCTTAAGTGCAGGGGTGGATGGAACAGTGGTATGTGCATCACACTTGTAGTAGGTGGATTGCCTGTCTGACGTGAGTTTGAGCCCCAGTCAGGGTTTCTGCTATGAGCAAGAAACTGTATTACCCTAATTGCTTAGTACTGGTTGGTTCCAGGAACAGATTCAAGCATGATATAAAAGCAGAATTACATCATTTGTTATCCAACTGTAACAAATCTTTATAAAACTAAAACCAAAGTACTCAAGAATAGTATGTCAATTTCATGAAAACCACAAAATCTAATGGCAACACAACTAAACAACTTCATGGTATCTTTACCTCTTGTAAACCCATTCACATTCAGTCATTGATTCAGACGTTGCAGCAGACAAAAAACAAGGTACAAAAAACTTGCAACAGATAATTAAACCCATTGGGAACCTGTTTTTACCAGACTAGTTTTTGCTTCTTTGCGTAGGTATAAAAACTGCGAGTATTATGACATCACTAATAGCAATTACTATAGAGGAATGTAATACCAGTTCTGGAGAATCAAGCACAACCGTGTTAGCATGATGTTAATCCAAGAAATGCAATATCAAAGAGACTAACTATATTCTCAGACACAGTAACATTTCAATAACCAGTATAATCACACATTTATAACACAGCACATCTTAATTTGTGCCGTCCTCTACTTGAAACTTGGATCTAACATAGTCTACAAGGGTGTGAGTTACAATGTGTGAAGTTAAAGGTGATTAGTCTACAAATATGCTTATTCCATAGAAACTGCAAAGACATTTCTAATATTGCCACGTTGAATGGGAGTATATTCAAACTATATTGAATGTCTTTGCCAAGAGAAACACAGATACAACAACCTTATTTGCATCTCATTCAAACAGCCTTAATATGAAACCATTTCTTTTCCTCAATCCTGGGGCATAACATTTCTTGGTTTTGCTACAAATGTTGTTTTTTCATGGACATTTCGATTAGCGGATTTATTTGTGAGCAATTAATTTTTGTATGAATTTAACTTTTGTTGACATTTCAATGTGTGCCCCACAAAGTATCATGAATTCAACGCATTTGTAAAGTAATACTCAGGGGGTTAAATCTGTTCCTTGATTTAATAGAACTGGCAGAGAAACAGATCAGGTTTTTTGTGGAATTGGGTATTTACCCTTGAATGTTAAATTTTAGTTGGGTATTTATAAAATTCATATCGGGTAACATCATTTTTCCCCTTTATTTTCTATACAAGAGCAACATTTTATTTGGGTGGATATCCATTATTTCTCATGCTTCTTGATACCCTTTATTTGAAATAACAATGGATATTCCTGAAAAATAATTGGGTAAACACCACAAAAAGCAGCTTTATCTATTTCTCTGGTGCCCTATAACTCTCACCCTTCATGGTGGACAACAACAAAGCAGACAACAAACTAAACACAAACCTGGTTCCTGTATCTCTCCAACTTTAGCCTGACCCTCCTCCTCCTCCTCTGAAAATACACAAACAGTAAACAGTGAGTTACAACCAACATCATTTATTTTCACATGTCAGCTTAGACAAGATAATTTGCCATGAAGCTGTTCAAAATTACAGTACAAATCATTACACATATTTCCATGTTTTGTTTCATTCTGTTCTCATTGTACCCATGTTGTACTCCATCTTCTCCATTCCAAACATGCCTAGACTGGGACATTGTTTGGATGCTGGTTATTTTGTTATTAACAGATTACTTGAAACCAGCATGTCAAGTAATTGGGGGATAGGGTGATTTAGTTTTACAGTGCATCTCAGAAAGCGAAACATGCTGAATTCTATTACTCACAAACTATAAATGAATATCATATACTGATGTGGAAACAGTGAGTAGCATTTGATTCAATATAGACTTGTGAAAGATATGCTTACATCAAGCTAACATCATGCTAACATTAAGCTAACAATGGGTTAGCACAAATAAAACATTGTGTTGTATTGCCATCGTCAATTAATACAACTCAAGCAGTGTTCTGCCTAGGAGTCAAAAATGAGGGGACATTTTCAAAACCTTAGGGACATCAAAGTTTATGTGCCGATAGAATAATAAAAACATCAAAATTTATAACACACTTTCACCGTTTATGTATGGGTACCTCTAATGCCACCAATTCATCGATATGAATAGCAAATGAACAACTCATTACTTGTGACATATAAAATTGTCAATTTTAAACCGTTACTTTAAACTGTTAATACTCATTGTAAACAGTTGTACTATCACATTACTGGAATAGTTTTCTGACCCGTATCTTACTTCAACAGCTCAAGGGCCCTTCACAAAATAATTCAAAAAAATGTTCTTGCTTTTTCTTTCCGTTATATGCTGTATTCCACGGGTCACACAATTGAAGTCGTGAATCAAACACCATTTGGGTAAACTCAAGTTTGCATCTAAATACTATTAATCAGTTTCAAATTAGATTTTAAACTCGTTTTACGGCAAAAACACCGCGCAGAGTCGATTTGTCACCTGTTTTCGTGACGTTGCCGTGATAATTGCTGTGTCCAGAACGTTTCATTCATCAAACCAGAATGTTTTTGTGGTACTGAGTTGATTGTTAAACACAACAATCGTTTTTGACGATGTAATAGTGTTTTCACCACTGTCCACAACGCCTCAGAGGTACTTAATTGTAGAAAGTCGAGTTTACATACGTTCTGAATTATTAACACAATGGAACGCAGGATGCAAAACTTTAGATAATGATCATTATGAGTATACATACTATCAGGGACTATCTGCTTTTCATGTTCATCTCCTTTATGACTGACTAAAGCAAATTTCGGTTAGCTTTAGCCATTTTTTTCCAAGGCAATTTTCACATGCGCGATGTGAAGAAACTTTCATATGAACTAAACACCAGTAATATATTACGTTCTGAAATCTACTCTTTACTATTGTAGATGAACGCAAATATCCATTGTATATGTAACATAAAAAAACCGTTTGAGAAACGATTACAAATAATCTCAATCTTTCAGACCACGTGCGTTTTTATGCGGGTAAATATGGCGATCACCGTTTACGAAAAATGGAAAGGGTCAATAATGTTATATTCGTGATGACATATGTAAATGTGAGTGAGATACGTGGTTAAGAATATTCAATGGTCATTTTAGATTAATACATTGTTGTAAGGGAGTAAGCAAAACGAAAATAGTACGAGTCAAAGACAAACAGTCTGACACCTTTCAATCGTTATTCTGCTTATCAGGGGAGATCACTGCATACTTATTTAGGATTTGTCCCCACACAAATTCGTACGCGACAAATGGCGCACCTTGACGATTTTGTATGCAATATTTGGATTATTTTAGCGAGAATGTCGCAAAATCGTGGCCTCTGCAGAACACTGCTCAAGTCATACCATAATGAAATCAAGGTGCATTAACTAAATCTAACTTTTCTAAGAACACAACCATAGCAGCAAAGATGCCCTCAATACTGAGCAATTCATCACAAAGCTGTAAAGGAGTATCTTATGTCACACACAATCTCCTCTTTTACTTAGAAATTTACAAGCCTTAAGCCTAAGCCCTCAAGTCACTGCGGGTTGTTTTTTAGAACTATTTCTCTTCGGAACTCAAAGAACTCCTTCCTAGTTATCAATAAAACCAAATAAGAACCTGGAGCAAAAAATCATCTGTCTTTTAGAGAAACCTTTGGCAAAATCTGCATCAAATGTATGATAAATGCCTGTAAATGCTGTGTTTCTAGGTACAGCTGTAAAGAAATCAGCAGATACCAAACATTTTTGGTGACCAAGTACTTGATGAGTTTCAATATTTCTTCTTCAATGTTTGTTATGTTTTAATAAGCACAAAAAAACAAAACAAATTTGAGAAATACATTAACATTATACAGTAAAAAGCTTGACACAACATGTTTTCACTCAATTTTCTTCTATCTCACATCAAAGACACAGCCAAGTAGGTAGCGTGCAGAGGATCTCCCATGTTCTATTACCATCAATCATTGTGTACAATCTAAACACTATTTGTGCACTGCATGCTTGATTATGCGTTCTATTTACCCAGAACAATGTTCTCTGCAGGTGGTAGACATATTTGCGAATTTTCTCAAGTCGTCGTCACGGAAACAGCAGAATTTTCAATTTCCTTTTGCTTGTGAATAATTAAGGTGACACTGCGGGGCATGAGGTTGCCTTCATGATGTTTCTGTACATTATTGACTTCCAAGTTTCTTTTATGAGAATCAAGGAGAACTAGGTGATTGGTTCTCCCTTGTTAATTCTCTTCAAGCTATGCACTCTGTTTACATCCAATTTCCAACATGATTTTCCACGATTCCAACTGATTTGAAAGACATAACTTAAACAATGTTCCTGAAAACCAGTCACCCAATTATTTTTAGACCTAATTGATTGAAACTAACCTTAAATAATAAAAAATATAATAACAAGACAAGAATGTGTTCATTCTCAGAGGTATAAAATTTGGACATTGAGTTTATTCTATAGTCAATGTTCTTACCACTGATATTATACTGAGATTAAATTAATCGACCTACAGCAGAAAACTTGGGATTATTGAGGAAATGGACACCTGGTCCTGTGTTCACTTTTGATCTCGATTTTTTTAGGCTAACTTTCACCCTGTACATATGGTAGAACTCATATCAGTATTAATGATCTGAAATATTGGATCTGAGGATCAACTTGTTAGTGACCACAGGGCCAGATTATGAAAGCTACACGCTGCTCATATTTGTTACGCTGCTCATATTTGTTACGCTGCTCATATTTGTTACGCTGCTCATATTTGTTACGCTGCTCATATTCGTTACGTCTACTGCCTAGAAACAAAGTCACACATTATCCTACATCTATGACTTTTAGGAACTTAAGACAGATAAGGCTGAATTAGGAGAAGCATAGTTTTTTCCCTCTCTCACTTTCTGTTGCAAGAAGGTTTCCAGAAGCGGGATGTATATTATCCTCATAGGGTCAATAAATATACCTATTCCAGCTGATACAGGACTTTGTAGTCAGGTCTCGTATTGCTGTAAGATCATTTAATATTGTGGGGACAAAATTTGGTGGTTTTCTTAAAAGCAAGCCCCACCATTTTCCGTAGAAACTTAATTTGTGGGTTATGAAATATCAAATGTTACTCAAGTCAGATATACATCACTTTGAACACATATCAGTTAGCACTTAAACCCAAGGTTCAACAGAAAAGCACACACAAACTGCGTCTACGAAATGTAATAATTTCCCAGTAGTTGGTATTAGTTTATCATACAGCTCACATTGTAGCTATCAACCCATGGGATGCAAGTCATCATGTTCAATTATTTCAATATTTCTCATCTGTACATGAAACAAGAAAACCTTCCATGGGAAAAACTGGTTGCAATAAAGTTGGATGTATACAAATGATAATATCACTTACAAACTTGTACACAGAGAAGTTGGAGCCAAGTTGGTTGATACACTGTAACAGTCAATATTCTCCTCCATGTTCCATGTGGCACACTGAATCTTAAACATTACTTTCTTTCCAAAATATCATAAACTACAGACAAATTGTATAGATAAACTTAATTCATACTACATTATACATGTTCAGTTAAAAATAAAATAGCCATTCTGCTTATTTAAATCAAACTTGAACATGTAACCCAACCAGTACTCAGCAAGGAGGGTACCATTTCTTGTTCAAGGAAACAATTTGAGCCTCTGGTAGGATTCACACTCACACCTGACAGGTATCCCCATATTACAAGTCAGTAACACCAAACAGAAAGGAGTAGCATTGAAGTATGCAGTGAATTGCAGATTTCAAATATTTCCTTTCAAAATGAACCTCCCATATTGTGGAACACCAGAAAATAAGGAAAGACTTTACAGAAAGGATTAGCAGGACTAGGAAAGAGTTGAGGGAACATCTGTTCTATTTCAACTACCATACTGTTCATTCTCTCTCACACAATGTTCAAGCTCAAGGAAAACTAAACAGGTGCTAAAAATCCTCCAAACCAATGCCACCAGAGTGCTAGAAAAAAACTGAGTTCAGGAAATATTGACTTGCCCTGCTACAGTCCTTGGAAGCTTCAGCTAGAGAATGTTTCCAGAGCTTTGTAGCATTCAAACAAATAAAGCCATGCTGCAAATCAACCAACTGCTAGTATAACTGTCCTAAATTGATCCCAACAGTAATGTTATTCTTTTTGCCAGATCGAGACTGAATTTCACATATACTTGTTCTACATAAAACGCATTTCTTTACAGGTAAAACAAATAAAGATTCTAATGCTCCAGCGACTATCAAACCTATGGAATTATATAATGCTACATCAAACAACAGTGGACAAAATGCCTTTGGGGATAAAACAGGGGAAAAAACAATACAACTCTCAAATGGGTATTTTTGTGTTGATAGGCTTCTGATTCCTATTGCACTTTTCTGACTAGTTGGGTAACAGTAAAAGGTCACACTATTCTGAACTAAATTGACAGGATTTGAGCTTTGGACTGTCTATAAAGTTTCCAAGGGTAATAAAAAAGGGCCGAAATGGTTGACGTTTACCTTTGAGTGAAAGAAAGCTGTTAATGCAGAAAAGAAAAATGGTCAATTTTAAATGAGATTTTTCTGTTACAACAAAATCAACAGAATCAACTTTAGCTTCATACGTGGGTGTGAGGCTTTCTATTAATATTAGGATGTGCTTAGAGTTAGCTATAGGACTAGATCATATATGCTGTCAAGAGCTTTATTTAAGACTAAAGGGGTATGGTTGAGTCTCAGACCTAGGACAAACTTGGGGACAATCTCCAACACAGTGATCTCCCCTGACACGTACAATAGATCTCTGTCAACGTCTGAACTTTAACAAGAGCTTTAATTTAGGACTCAAGGGGTATGGTTGAGTCTCAGACCTAGGACAAACTTGAGGGGTGAAAGTGAAAGGGTTTTAAGTGTTATTAAATAAAGAAGCAGATAGAACCTTTTCACCCTCATAATGTACAATTGATTTAACTCACTCACACAGTAACATAACAAGTATTGCTTACACATACTCTAACTCTGACTTTAAATGATTTCAATTTTCAAGAATGCCATAGTGATGGTACCAGGTGCGCATATGGGTGATTCAGTAAATACTGACAGTGACAAGGGTTGAACGCAACTCTGTACTAAGTGCTATATATATCATATTAAAAAGCAGATAGCCCTTTTTCTCGTTCACCCCCTTGACATACAGTGATGATAGGTGAAATCAAGGTTGCACTCTTTGAGATGTAAACAAGGAGCCAGTTTACTGTTTATATCTCATTGATTCAAGTACATATCTTTCTCTCATGCAAACCTGGATATACTCTTCTTGTGTTATTCTATATGTCAGTGAACACTTTGTACCCTTTGATTGATGTTCAATGTATATAACTAATAGATAGCCCACATGGTTGTAGATGGGGGCCTAATGCTGTATGCTATATTAGCCTACATAGCAAGTAGTTTTTCACTTTTAATGTTTAATTGGTTTTTTGTCCAAAGACAGCGAATAATAGCAAAAAATCTCACTTGCACAAACATATTCACTCTCTGTGGCATTCACTCTCTGTGGCATTCATTCTCTGGCCAGTGTCATTATACAAATACCAAATAATGTTTATTTCAGAAGAAAACAAAGTTGTTTTGGTTTTGACGATATTTAATGAGGGGGCTTATGTTGTAAAGATATTAAGACTTCACTTAAATCCATTCCTGGCCACCGTATTATTTGGATTGACTCACCTAATTTCAATAAACTGACCAATGGTGGAATCAGATATCTCACTTAGGTACAATCAATACACATTAGTATTATTAATAAAACAGCTGCTTGAACTGTTTTGGGATTGAAAAATGTTGCAATGTTTAAAAAAAACTCTCTCTTCAATATGCCAGATTCTTACTAGAGCGAGCCATTTATATAATATAGTGAAAACTGGAGAGAAAGAAATCAAAGTCTTTTCATGCCAGACACAAAGATAACATTCAAACATCTTTCATTTTGTGAAATTGCTGGTAAATGGCTTAATCAAGAAAGAGATTCTAAGAACAAAAAACAAACACCAACAAACAGATTTCACAACTGAAACTTCACACTGCTGAGATAGTTTCTAGAAAAATTGAAAAATGGTTGTAAAATGACTAGATGTGATGTTAATGTGAGAGGAAAAAAATAAATGTGTGTCAAAAATAAATGCGTGTCTTTTGATCATCATTTCACAAGTATTAAAGACTACTGCATCAGCATGATTACAAGGGGAAATATACAGACAACACGATCAGACAAAAATACCTTTACAACCATTAAAACAAAGAGATCAAGTTACTGGGTGTGCTTTGATCGAATTTCTAGTTTTAGTAACAAAAGAATGAACATATTACCAAAATTACTGGGTGTGTTTTGATTTGATGCTACACATTACAGGGCATGAAATGAAAGAGTAAACATGAAACCAAAATATTTTACGATTTTCCTTATTTGAGTAGGTTATTCAACTCCATGAGAATGAGAATGAAATGAAGGAGTATATATAGCAGTGTCTACATTCCTAAATTGTTAGAACATCCTGAATGTAACTAAAGCTCTATTAGGTTTTCCTTATAGCCACGAAGCACATAACAACATTTCATACAAATTAATTAAGCAATGAGATATTTGAACAAGCTTCTGTTTACATTAAAGCAGTAACTTTAATCGTTACAATTTTATAGTCTTGAAGTGCTTTTACTAAAATATCAACATTGGTAGAAAATTGCCATCCAGTTAAAATACTAGGAGTAGTGTGCCTTTAACTGTGTATGTCACAAAACAAATGCATGCTTTCTTCAGGGCTCCCTACAATACATGATGAAAATGCCCTCTATGTTTATACTGTTGGAAAAAGACAAAGCCTCTGAGTGATTACAGACTGAGAAATAAGAAACACATTACGTGACATTCACACATAACGTGACATTCACACATTACGTGACATTCACACATTACGTGACATTCACACAAATCTCTCCTAAATAACACGCAGCAAACTATATATAGGACACATGAATAGGAAGTTCCCTCAACATTATAACTGATATGCTTTGTATGAATAAAATTACTGATATACTGTAAAAGCTTCCCAAACATAAAATCCAATTCTACTGAATGACAAAACAATGAGAAACTGGTTTATAATGGGATCCATAGCACAGTTTCTTCTTAAGAATGATGGTAGATATTTTGTTGGTCAGAAAGCAAAATCACCTTTATCAGTGTAGTCAAGAGGAGTCTAGTTGGCCTTGCATCAAAAAGTTCATTATAAGAGAAACTTAAATTGACTAACTTTTCTAAGACGTTTGTCAGTTTGCTTTTCTTAAAGATACAAAAGCGTCATTTTCAAGATAGAAAATGTGTCAGAAAGACTTTACTCATGTAAAAAATAAGAGTATTATTTCATTTGTAACTGAAAATAAAATAATACTGCTGTCTTAAATCATCTTTTGGTAAAAAAAGTCCAATTCACTACATTCATTTTGTTCCTTTATTGCCTATTATAAACTGATATAAAGACATATTTTAGTTCCACACATTTAAGTTCTTTATAAGATATATTAACATGCCTGTTCATGTTATTAACACTTGATGGCACTTTATAAATATGTTTTCAAAAGAATTAACTGGTTTTCAACACCTCATTTATGAAAATCGTGCAAGAAAAGCCCTTTTACAAAGTTTGAATTATGGCTGAGTCTGTTAACCATCAATCAATGACACATGGTACTTTAGAAATTCAAAAACAGAAGTTATTGTGAGGTATAATACTTTCAACAAATCACTTTCAAGTAACATTATTCAAAAACTAACCACAGTACTGGAATGCACTTTATCATTTACCTGTGTTTGTATCTGTACTCTAGCCATGTTAGATAAACCATTCAAACCATCATAAAAGTTCCAGTAAAGTAAAGTTCCAGTAATAAGATCACACCCTGAACAAACAATATGATGTGTGGTCTTAATAGCTGACTGGTCTTACTAGTGAGTGGTCTTACTAACATACCAGTCTTACTAGTCAGTGGTTTTAAACAGTGGAAGTTTGCTGTATTGAACCTTAACTCTACTGCACTTGCCTAAACTAAAACCCAATTTGAGAGACTCACTGCTACTTTTAGGTACTTCATCATGAATATTAAATGTGAACAGTTTCGAAATCTGTTCTAAACTTTTCTTGATTTTACCATATCCATGGATACTATGCAGGACGAGTAGTAAATTGACACATGCCCTAATCAATTACAACCATAATTGTACAGATTCCCACAGTCTCTAAAGCATCTGGAAAATGCACATAATCCCTCACAGTGTATGGTATATTGGCTAAGGTGAAATTGTAGGTTTAACTCAATCAAGACCTCCGTAGTTTATTAGTGTTGATACTATCTACACTTACTTACAGAAGACCTTACATCTATCTTCTCACATAATCCTGTCTATAACTTGATTTAATTTAACTGCTGAATTGTGTGTTTTAGTAGAAGATGTTTGTTTTTTAAATGTTAAGAACCTTGCTTTAGACCATGGCTGGAGATGTACATCTATGAAATAATTGATACCTGCTAAAGTAAAAGGTGTTGTTGGGTCACTGTAATTACACCCGTCTTACTGCCCTGATAAGTGATTTTGGATGCAGGACAATAGTGATTTTTGATATCTGTATTGAACTTAATAAATCAGATAAATAAATTACTCTAAAATGGTCTCATGATTTTCATTTGGATCAAAGTGGAAACGAATCATTGCAAACGTTGCCAGTTAGTTTTTGAAGAACACAAAGGATACAAAGGAATCACACATCAACTTCACAGTGGAAGCCACACGGGTGAGCAGAAGCACTGTTTTATAGTAAAAAAGGAGCATCAACACACAGGGAAATTGTTCCAGAACGGACACATGAAAGGACAGCATACAAAAGTGTGGATTATTTTAACTGTACGGTTATAGGGAACAAAATCCAGGAGTTTTATACCTTTAGAAGACAGCTTCCCACAATTAGGAGTCTTCACAAGGTGCTATGTGACGACATAGACTTTCTGGGAAGCACAACTTCTTTACGGAAAATTATTAAACGTCTTGGGTTTTTCTGGAAGAAAACACGGGACAATAGGAAAGTGTTGATGGAAAGGCCCAATGTTGTACCATTGAGACTGGTATTTTATGACCGTACGAAACATCTTGAGGATAGTGGCCATCAGCTAGTGTCGACGAGACCTGGATCGATACCACCTATACGCCCAAATCCTGTTAGCAAAGTGCAGTGGTTTTCTATAAAGTAGAGGTAGGTCAATGTCTGATTGTTATTCATGCAGGAACACAAGATGGTTTTGTCGAAGGTGCTTTGTTGGTTTACAGACTGTGAAGATGGTAGCAGTACCGACACAGCCAGCGAAACGGAATAGTGTGGTGGCTATGAGGTGTCATTTTGTTGGTTGATATGCATCTTCTAGTAATAATAAACGTATCATAGATGTATGCTTGTTTCGGTTCGTTCTTTATAAGCATTGGTGTTAAAAGAAGGAAACACATAAATAAAAGAGAGAGATAAAAAACATAAAATAAAAACGAATAATTACACAAACCAAAAAGAGAGAGAGAGAAAAAGGAAACTCATACAAATCCTCCATCATACTGAAATTTAAACAAGGAACACTGTTTTCTAAATATCCATAAAGTAAAATATTGGGCCTTTATGGGAATTGAACCTACGACATTGGGCCTTTGATACAATAGTGCGTGTACCGACAGAGCTACGGATGCGTTCATACATATGTGGCAATATACACACTAATATAATCAAAAATCTAATGTTTATCAACTGTATCCTGAAACACCTAAAATTGAATGCACTCGACTGCGAAAGTTATTCCGTAGTTTCAGGTCAATATTCGTATACAGTACAGATGTTTTAATTCTTAAGTAAAATATGTAAATACAGGTACAGGTATGTAAAAACGTAATTATTATTTTCTGGTGTATGTTAAGCAGGATTAGAAGATTTGGAAAGTTATCATGCATTGAGTGTAAGTCTGTTAATTGTTTGTTTAAGTTTGCAGCATACAGAAGAATGGTTTAGTTTTGCTGACAATCTAAGGGTAGTTTTAACATACCCATGTAGAAGTATGGTATGCCATTCTAAAAAACAAAGACGCTTTTTTTCCCTCCAATTTATATAATTTGTATTGCTTTCTTCAATTATATCATAGAACAAACTAAACACCCTATACTGTATGGTTCCTGAGAAGTTGCAATGATATATATGCAGACCTTCACAACAACAACAAATATTGCCAAGGACTATACAAATGAATGACTAATTGTCCTGTGTAGCTCTTCCTATCTCTACATATCCAAGTAACTGTGAAAATAAATACCAATATCTCCAGCACTATCAATTCATAGCAATATAGAATTCTCTCTTTTCAAGGCCATCATTCGAGGAACCCTTAAGTGCTGTTGAATAAAGA
>ENA-OREC01001025-OREC01001025.1-marine-metagenome-genome-assembly--contig:-NODE-1025-length-13129-cov-10.381091_pt1 | contig 13129 bp, 5 predicted proteins | sample MGYA00248626_ERZ508543 | MGnify/ENA primary metagenome ERZ508543 (study PRJEB26211, sample SAMN05518279) | marine metagenome | isolation source: Puget Sound, Washington, USA | host: Bankia setacea... | reverse complement strand
GGGTCACCAGGGGGGAGGGGGTGGGGGGATAAAGTTGCTTATTACTTCCCTAATTACAGGTAAGTTTGAGGGTAGTTTATAAGTTGAATATATGTCAGTTATTATACCCCTAGTCTAAAGCACACATGAAACACTTCCCTGAACACCCTTTGTTGGGGTAAAACGGGTAAATTCAAATATATACCACATATTTAAAAATAACTGTTTGGAAAATTTAGGAAAATGCCGACTTTTACCAGACAATTAAAAATTAACCTTTATTGATCATCCACAGGTTATTCCTGCTTAAAAACTACCTCAATAACACAGTCAAACGAGTGGCCTCTTGAAATAAAGTCTTCATTATTATTATTATTATAGATTTAATAGCAAAATCTCCAATCTATTCTTTTACAGATTTTTTGTATGAAGATTTTGAGATGCCCCCTTTACATCTATACGAACACAGTATATTAAATAGTATAGAATAAGACTACACTTGGGGGCTCAACATACGTATAAGCATGACATAAAATAAATGACTTCATCTATCACACAAGAGTAAATATCTTAGCCTTAACTGTCTACCTTTATGTACCATTTCTCTTTTTTTTTCACATATAAAGCGAATGAAAAATTGAATGTCATAATCACAGTTTTTTTATCAAATGCTAAAACTAACAGTTCAAGACAAGTTTGTTTGAATGTTATTGCAGAATTCATGAAAACAGTGTCTGTGTGTGTGTGGGTGGGGGGGGGGGGGGGGGGAGTAATCAACAATGAAGTACGCATGCATATCGTCATGTTTTACCTAGCGCTGCATAGTCAACTGGACTTTTACATTGTACCGATCACAGTAATATCTTATCACAACAGGATGTTTGTTGAATACAAGTTGTAACCGGATTGTTGGCACATTTGTTTTTCATTTGACACAAATTTGCCTCTATACCAAGTAATGGCCACACTCATTCAAATCTCTAATTCATACCATTATAACCTCTTTTTATACATACTAGTACTGGCTTATAAGATTATTGGTTACACAGACTATTTAAAGCAGAACAAAATGACGAAACAGATTGGATAATTGCTGAATGAAAGTCTTCTCCAAAAACTAGGACTGTTGAAAGATCGTTTTCACAAACTTATTCATCCAAAAAACAATCTAGTTAAAAATTGCACTTGAATGACATTACACTTGTTTCGTTTCGGATTTAATAAAAAATAAAATGCCTTTGACGAACAACGTATGCATTGTTGAGATTAATATGAAAATAAATGGATGATATATTTATTCGGACAAACGGTTACAAAAGAATAGATAAAGGAAAGCGACAAAATATAAATCGTAAATGTCAAGCTGAGTCAGTTACAAAACAATATAGGATTAATGAATAAATTTGCATAATTAATAGCGTTGACTTATCGCAAAACAGTTCTATCTAGATGAGACTATGCAGGATATAGGAGAGTACTGAATACAATGTTGCAGCAGATCGTTGATGAGTTTCAACCTGACAACGGCGACCTTATCTACACAATAAAGGGCGTTTTGTACACTGAGTAAATTTCACTGCAACGAGATTCTTATGGTTTTCGCTTAAGCCCCGGATCTTCTGTTTTTTAAAGTTATTGATTAGACATGGCATTTCTTTATGCAGAAAACGGGGAAAACAGAATAATATGTACTTAAGTTTGGTTTGTTTTATCTGACTAACGGGGAGTGGTATAACAGTTGATTATTTTCTATTTTGTTTATAGCTATGCTACACACAAGGATAAGTACCTTATTACGTTCTAAAAATGTTGCTCCAGATACACTTCAACTTGCACAATATCATGTAATCAATGCCCAAGTATGGTACTAGACTTAAAAGTACCACTCATGTTAAGTTCAAAGTATTCTTTTAACAACATAACAACAGTACTACATTGTACTAACAAACTATTCTTTTTGAATTGTAATTTTTTTATGTATTGTTTTTATTTTACTTGTTTTGTTTTGGAGGCTACAACTGGGTGGGGGTGGTGGGTTGGTGGGGGTGGGGAGGATTTTATAGTTGATATGCTAAAAAAGAGCTTATAATTAGGTACAGAGTAACAATGTATACAATTCATGACTACTTTGCTTCTACATGTATTTGTTTCCTAAGTTTGTGGTGTGTTTGTTGTAAGTTTTTATCGTTAAAGGTAGTTTATTATCGATTCCACTGATAAGAGATAGATCATAAACAAGGTCACTATGTCAATAACGTGTAGTTTTATCTAAAATCTATTGAAAATCTAATTGTGTTCTTAACTATCAGGACATTTACAATGAACCACAACAATGTTTGTAGAAGCTATGTATGGTTGATTTGTTATCAACATTACAGTGTATATCAAAAACTGGGGGTCTTAGGAGCAGGACAATTTGTTGGGTGAATGCTAAACGGTTCTAACTTACAATCTAAGTGATATTGAATAAAGAAGCAGATAGAACCCTTTCACATTAAACCTGCTAAGGAAGTAGATTTTTATCAGATCAAATCAAGATAACATTACAAACGTAACATAAAAAAGATCACGAATAAAGTTAACATTTTGATAAGAGTTTACAAATTTCATAATATCTTCTACCCAAGAAAGTTCTTAGCAGTCAAATATTGGAGGGTATGGTGCCAGGTTGATTGGCACAAGTTATAGCAAGTCAAATATTGGAGGGTGTGGTGCCAGGTTGATTGGCACAAGTTATAGCAGTCAAATATTGGATGGTATGGTGCCAGGTTGATTGGCACAAGTTCTTCAAACATATGGCAACCTCAACAAGCAGACTACACTGTCCCACATTTTCTGTGTTACATTTAAAATTGCGTTTGTTACTTATAAGCCTCATTTTTAATATAATAACAGATGTTGAAGAAAAAGAAAGGAATGCCTGAGTGTTTGAATTTTACTTGTCATCAGAGAAAATACAATGAAGCATTAAACCATTTTTTTTCTTGAAACAACAATAAATAATATTTCAGAAAAAAAAAATCCCTTGAAAGTGTTTTTTCTCTAGCCCATTGTGATAGTCAAACACGTGAGACACATATGCCATTGTACAATATAAAACTACTATCTAGTACAGTGTCGTATCTTCAAGTGCTTAGTAAACAATACAAACTGACCTATCAACATATGAACCAAGAAACCAGAAAAAACAGTTTGCTTACAATCATAAAATAAGACTGAGCTCATTGGTTTGATTATAGTATAAGTGGGGTTTTATCGAAAAAGTTTACATCGTTTAAAAGTACAGTTTATCTATGGAAAAAAAGAAAGATTTTAAGTTCCTGGTACGATACAAGCGGAAGTTTACACTGTAACAGGCCATCTGATTGGACAATAGTTTTTCACACACACAAAATGTCACACATTGCATGAAATAATCAGGTTTCAAATGGTCCTTAAAAAAGGCATTCTGAATTGAACAAAAAACAATTGAACACTGATGGTTATAAATTCATTCAATCATAAATGTACAATTTGAACTTAGTGGTGTAATCTAAGGATAAAATATAGTCACAAATATTAAAAAAACGTACTTATGAACATTTCAAGATAGATTTTTACAATATTTTAAGTCCCCACTAATAACAACTTGTCTGCTTATGGAAAACATTCTATTTCATAAAATGGAAATGCACAAAACCCTATCCTATATGACATCATCCCTTAAACCTGTCCTAAATAAATGCAAATAATTACTTGAACATTTCATCAACTAAAAGACCCCCACCCAACAATGGCAATTTTAGGCTGCATATGTCCAATCTTGTGTTTTAAGAACTCTATGATCAACTTTTAATTTTGCCAATGTGCATGTAGCTTATGAACTCATCAAAATATGAATAGTGATTTCTACACTACAATCACTGTAATTATGTTTATTGATCTTGTATTCGCTCATTATTCATTCAAATATAGTCACATGATGTTTGTATGTGTGTACGGACCTGCCTTTTAAAATATTCATCACTGTGTCTCACTTTTACATATGCTGTCTGCACGAGTAACAGTCGATCATACGTTCATAGTAATAGTAACAGTGTCCTGGTAATTATTAACCCTATACACTTTCTTATTTTGGCGGCCATGTTGTTTACTTCAATAGCGACCTTAATACTTTCAATAGTTCATATAAACCACCTTGAAATAAATATTACTTTTATGAGAAATGAGAAAGAAAACTTTGTACTTACGTGTCCCCCTCGTCGTCTGATTGGCGCAAGTCGTCCCTTGAAATGTTGGCAACCGTTCTTCTGGCAATCATTAACTGTCTGTTTTGTTGTGCCTTGTCTGTAAAACAAAAACTTATTTAAGCAGGTGAAGATTTTCAAAGTTAGGGCTGCCTTAAAGTCTAAAATCAACCAATACTCATTTGCTGTTTAAAAGATAAATTCCTATTTGAAAAACTTCATTATTAAATCCCATACTAGTACTTAATAAATACAAATGACGTTTCACAAAATGAAGTCAAGTTTGACACCTACCAGTTTATTTATTTCTACTATTTTATTCCATGTGATATATATGAAAGAGATAATAGTTGTTATATTAACCTGAATTGGTCTGATTCAAGTTTTTGTTTCCATATGCAGTTGTCTTTGTTGACATTGTAGTGCCAGTTTGCCCCATTCCATTGGCGCTTGTAGACATTCCTGATGTGCCGACATTATTACCTGAAGACTGTGGCGCTGACATCTTTGGTAAAATTTTCCTTGGTACTCTTTTTGGCTGGGGTTGAGCCGGTACACCAGTGATTGGCAGAACAAATAGCTGAGGAGACTGCATCTGCAACTGCTGTTGTTGTGGCTGAACGATGATGATTTTCTGAGGCGTTGATGTAGCGACAGACGAGGGGTGGAAAGATGGCTGGGCAATCATTTGCTGGGGCTGTACTCGCTGCTGTTGTTGACATTGTTGCTGAACTGTTTGAGGGATCATGTTACAGTTGATTGGCTGCTGCTGTTGGGCGATTGCTGTTTGTGGAGCATTCCGACGATGGTCCTTGTCCTGATTTATAACTTGAAGAACCAGGTCTAGCTCCTCCTCTTTGTCTCGATTGAAGAAGTCTGAGGTGTCCTCCAACTGTGGCTGTCCGGGGCTTCCGTATCCAGATGTACCTGCGGGGGATGGCGTTGCACGATGGCTCATGGGTGAGGGGGCTCCATTATACTTTGGTGGGGACATGCCGGGTAGATGTTGACTCTCATGTAAGGGGCTACGTCCACAACCACTGTCCACTGAAGCTGGGGATGGGTACATGTTGCCTGGACTTGGGGCTTCTGACCAAGGACTTCCAACTCCTTCTGATTCAAGGCCGCTGTCTGTATCTTGGGATGTGCGCCTGTATTCTGTGTAGTTTTGACCTGTGAAGTCAAGTTGGTGATTGGGTGATGTATTTCCAATATGTGGGATATTGCCTTGCATGTTCTGACCAGGGAAAGCGTTTGCATCTGGAATGTACTCATCCAGTAAATCATCAAATAAGTTGGCTTCCAGAGGTAAGGCTGTTGGAGTTTGAACTTTGAACGTAACTTGCCCTCCGCTTGTTGTATTAGTACTCTTTATGGTAGTTGTTGTAGATCCAACACTACATAAGTTTATATCTGAAAACATGTCATTTGAATCCAAGAATGGCTGTTGTTGATACTTGCTACTGAGATTATTCATTGGGCAGTTCCCAAACTGAAAGTTTGCCATTTGTGGCTGCATCAACATATTGGGTTCAGCATAAAATGGCTCCTGTGGTTTGCTGAATTTCTGTGCCGGTACAAAACTCTCACACTCATCATATGATCTGCGATTTCCATTTCTTTGATAGTTCATCTGTTGTGGCTGCTGTTGGCATTGAAAGAAGCTTCCATCTTGCAACATGACTGGCAGATGCACATTCTTTGCCATCATGTTCATTGGAGCCATGCTGAGTTCCACTGGACGACCACCATTAGGTCCTCTTTCTGTGAAGTCACTGTCACCAGACTTGTTCTTCTCCTCTTCATCATCCTCATCTTCATCTCCTTGTACATTAGTCTTGTATTCTTCATCTTCATCCGCATCTGGTTTGATGTTTAGACTCTGTAATCCAGCTGTCAGATTATTCAGAATCTTCTCTGAGGAATCCTCAGCTTCTGCAAGTGCAACTTCTTTCTTCACTGAAAGTGAAAGAATTAATTTGAACACATATCTAACAGCTGCATATCATTATGAATAAGACAGGTATATGAGTACTTGTATGTTTTAAAACTTGATCTATGTTGTCGAGGATCAGAGGCCTTATAAATACAACTCATTAGTATACCAAATAGTGTAATCATTAATTAGATGCAACACATGTTGTTTGTTTCCTTGACCTGTGTAGGTATTATGTTGGAAGCATAGAATATAAAGGGGCATGGTTCGGGATTTAACTACATGTCTCTGGATAAACAAGTAGGATTCAAGTTACAATGTTTGATGTTAAAACAAACCAATTAGCAAACAATTTAAAACTCAGCCTCTGAGCTCTTATCTGTTATTGTATCACAACTCATGATGCAAAGTGTGACCATACGCTAGATAAACAACATATTCGTTCCTACTATATACATCAATTCACATTTTGAGCAGCATTTGACAGGTATACATGTATAGTATATAATTATCTATGTACCGTACATGTTTACAACACACGTGTGTATTGACAGCGCCGCGGGCATGTAATTAAGTGAGCACTATGACATATAATAATTATAAGATACAGTGTAGAATAGCGATCATATGTGTTATGATAAAACACTATTTGCAACAGATCAAACGGAGAAAACAGTTAAGATAAAAAAAAATGAAATCATGAAATCAACAACAGATCGACACGGAACTTCGCTCGCCCTCATCACGTAAAAAGTGTGTTTACTTACTTTTTACAGGTTCTTTCGCTGAAACTTTAACTTCGTCAATCTTCTCATCTACTGCCGGTTCTTTCACGGCCACGTCCTTCATATTTCTCCTGGGTGGAATTAAAAAATAGCACAATAATATTTCCAATCTTTCTCAACGCTTAGCTGTCTGAAAAGCCTGAAAATTTTGCTCGACAGGGAAACGAAAATTGATTGGTAGACCACGGTAAATCGTCACAAGGGTAAGTCCCTAATAAATATTCATAGTGACGTTGAAAAATATGAACCAATCAAAACAGCTAAACTAAAGTAGCTGGAAGTTCCGGGATGAGATATTGTTACTATATTTAGATTGCCGATGTTGTTTCAACGGACAACTTCGGTTCGAAACGACGAATTCCGATAGTTGACGGAAAAATCAAAGTACAACAAGTCACGAGTTTATAACCGCTTCATGTTAGATTTTACTGTGGTACAGCTTGGATCTAGCTTTATCTTTATACCAGGTTTGTTTAATAAATCAATACGAACAATAAGAAGTACATATCTCACTCTGAAAGGGAACACGAACAATGTAGTTTTGAGAAAATAGGAATAGTTGAACCAGGGACATATATACACGTCCCTGGTTGAACACTTGTTAAAAGGCTATTTAGAACCCAACTTAGGATTATCACATTGGCTTTTGGTCGCCTATATTTTTGTTTTAATCAAAGTTTTGTTCTATAAGACAAAAACCTTTCGTTGTAACTAATAAGTAAATTCGAGGTAGTTAAACAGTTGCGTCTCTAGAGTTGTTGCCGCTAACGGTGGTCTAAACTGAACGTGTCGTCGTCGTCGCCGTCGTCGATGTTGGGTGGATTGGTGAAGATGATGATGATAAGAAGCAGCAATAAAAGCAGTAGTAGAAGAGAAAATGCAATATTTTGAACAAATCGAATTTGTTCACATGTCTAGATTGGAGTCCTAGTGCAAGGGAGACAACCGTCATTATCTTAGTTGTACAATCTAGCATTCAGCAATGAGTTATCTCCTGTGTTATCACAGCTCCAAACGAGTCTAAGATGTAACTTGATTGTAATATGTACCTAAATCTCCGGGATCTCCACTAGCTCTCACTTATCGGAGCTATTGTGTTCCTCAACAATAGCGAAAACACTTTTAATTCGGACGTGCATGCTCATTTGGTTCATCATTCAAAGTCAAAGCTCGGGTATACATGTATTGTTTTTTAATGGTTCTACCTTTAGTTCACAGTTCGTATTTCCGCGTTAGAAGAGAGACCCCTCTAAACTTTAGACTATAGTTTCGACAAAAAGCGCCGGAATGCACCATTTAGCGCCATTGCTTACATTATTTTTCTCTGCAGTTCTAAAATATAAATTCAAATTACATCAGAATGCGCACCTTGGCGTCTTTGTTTTCAAAATGTTCTCGGTAGTTCTAAAATACCATAATATATTGCACCAGAATGCCTCATTAAAGGTCATTATTTTCAAAAAAAGGATTTGCGGTTCAAATATATCGTTTCAAATTGCATTAGAATGCGCACATTGGCGTCCTTGTTTTCAAAATGTTCTCGGCAGTTCTAAAATATCGTTCTATATTGCATTATTATAATGCAACATTGTATCATTGAGCGTTCGTGTTATCAAATTGTTCAGTATTGATTAAGTGAAAACATAGATTATGCTTCGTATTTCAGTTTCAATTATCGTTTCAAATAGCACCAGAATGCACCATTAGCGTCCTTGTTTATGAACAATTCTCGTCAGTTCCAATATATCATTTGAAATAGCGCCGGAATGCCCCGTTTCCCCCCCCCCCCTTATGTTATAATAACAAGGGAGTGCTGGTCCCCTACCTCACGCCCCTAACACGAAATCCTAGAGCCGCCTATTGAAACATATTTCTATTTCCAAGGGCAACCTAGACGAATGTGTTTGTGTAGCTTTCTTGCAGAGTTATAACATTGAGTATATAGTGGGCTTTCTAAATGTTAGTTATACAAAAATATGAACACTCCCAAACACAGTTGCTCTTTGTAATGTTTTAGTTATAACGTTTAACCCTAGTACATATTTATTGTTAGCAAGTACCTGTACATGTATACCAACAGTGAACTGTTTTAAGTATAATCTGTTTATATATGCAACTCTTAGCAGTGAATACAACGTCAACATATACCAGGTTTCGAAAATGAAAATGAAACATACCACTCGTCCCAAACCAATCTCCTACGCAGTGATCTCCCCCTGACATGCATACTATATAATTATAACACATTCCACACATAGTTACTCCCCTTATAGTATAGTATTCTGCTTATAGAGATCACTGCATATGGGATTGGTTCGTTGCATTAGGAAAAAATAATTAAGTCTTAATACAAGTTAATGCATGTACGCAATACAAAGAAGACGATGTAGAAGCATAAAAGTAAGTGTATCCGTGTCTAACTTTTCAACTATGGGTTTTACTGTTCGTGTTAGATTGCTTTTTTGCTAGATCTTCTTTATGGGTGCATCTGGGCGATTTCCAACCTCTTGATCAATTTTGTCCTTTACACGTTTTGCAGTCAAAAAAGAGTGATATATTACCTTTATGATGATACCAATAGCATGTATTTAGACAATATTTTACTTCGTGCCATACTTTAAATACTGAGAAATAATAGCGGTGTTTGCTTTACTGTGTCTGAATAGCAATACGAACGCTCAAGATTGTGGTATATTGTTTTGGCTTTAGGTGCTACTATTCATTTATTATAACGCTTTGCTGTTTCACGAGAGCCCTGCAAGAAAAGCTAGTGACCAACGAAACAGCTTCTATAAGTGTACACACACATATCACATCACTATAATATTAGAACACTTTTTCAAAACAAAACACACGGTTCTTTCTAGATTTATTATGATTTAAATAAGACTATTGTCACACAAGCACAGTACTCTGTTTAATTTGCATATGCCTATTTACGGACAAAAGCCACAATATTTAGGACAACCAGAGGCTTCCGCCGTCTTCTGGTCTGAGCAAATATTGTAGAACGTGTCCCAAACTTTACAATCAACCGTTGGCTTGTCTTTGCATGCTGGCGTCGTAGCCACTGTGCTTGTAATCGTTTGTAAAGATGATGTCACCGGTGACGTCACAACATACGGGCCTACAGATGAAATGGGTGTACTATGGTTTTGTGTCGAGGCTCCAGGTTTACAGAACCCACAGAAATTAGGACACCCTGCTGCCGTTGCAATCTGTTGATCTTGGCAAATGTTTAATGTTTTATTGAACATCTTACAGTCCACAGAAGGTTTGTCATAACAAGATGGTGTTGTTGATGCCAACGTTGACCCTGTAGATGAGGGAACAGAAGTAATTCCCGATGAAGTGGTTGACAGTCCCGTGGTTGTTGACTGTGGTGACGTTGATGGTCCCATTGTTGTTGACTGTCCCATTGTTGTTGACTGTCCCATTGTTGTTGACTGTCCCATTGTTGTTGACTGTCCCATTGTTGTTGACTGTTGTGACGTTGATGGTCCCATTGTTGATGATGGTCCCATGGTTGTTGATTGTCCCATTGTTGTTGATGGTCCCATTGTTGTTGATTGTGGTGACGTTGATGGTCCCATTGTTGTTGATGGTCCCATGGTTGTTGATTGTCCCATGGTAGTTGACTGTCCCATTGTTGTTGACTGTGGTGACGTTGATAGTCCCATTGTTGTTGACTGTCCCATTGTTGTTGACTGTGGTGACGTCGATGGTCCCATTGTTGTTGACGGTCCCATTGTCGTTGGTAGTCCACTTGTAGTTGACTGCCCCGTGGTAGTTGACTGTCCCATGGTTGTTGACTGCGGTGATGGTGACTGTCCGCTGGTTGTGGACTGGTCCATGGTTGTTGATTGTCCCATGGTTGTTGATTGTCCCATGGTTGTTGATTGTCCCATTGTGGTTGCTGACTGTGGCGAAGTTGATTGCCCAATGGTCGTTGACTGTGGTGACGTTGACTGTCCCATGGTAGTTGACTGTCCGATGGTTGTTGACTGACCCATTGTCGTTGACTTGCCCATGGTTGTTGACTGCCCCGCGATCGTTGACTGTCCCACGGTAGTTGACTGTCCCATGGTTGTTAACTGACCCATTGTTGATGACGGCCCCATTGTCGTTGACTTTCCCATGGTTGTTGACTGCCCCGCGATCGTTGACTGTCCCATGGTAGTTGACTGTCCCATGTTTGTCGACTGCCCCATTGTTGTTGACTGTCCCATGGTTGTTGATTGTCCCATGGAAGTTGACTGTCCCATGGGCGTCGACTGCCCCATGATTGTTGACTGTCCTATTGTGGTTGACTGTCCCATTGTCGTTGACTGTCCCATTGTCGTTGACTGTCCCATGGTTGTTGACTGCCCCGTGGTAGTTGACTGTCCCATGGTTGTCGACTGTCCCATTGTTGTTGACTGTCCAATTGTCGTTGAAGGTCCCATGGTAGTTGACTGCCCCGTGGTTGTTGACTGCCCCGCGGTAGTTGATTGTCCCATGGTAGTTGACTGCCCCATGGTCGTCGACTGTCCTATGGTAGTTGACTGCCCCATGGTTGTTGACTGTCCCATGGTTGTTGACTGTCCCATGGTTGTTGATTGTCCCATTGCCGTTGACTGTCCCATGGTTGTTGACTGTCCCATGGTTGTTGACTGTCCCATGGTTGTTGACTGTGGGGATGTTGACTGACCCATGGTAGTTGACTGTCCCATTGTACTTGATTGTCCCATTGTTGTTGACTGTGGTGATGTTGATTGTCCCATGGTTGTTGACTGCCCCATGGTCGTCGACTGTCCTATGGTAGTTGACTGTCCCATGGTTGTTGACTGTCCCATGGTTGTTGACTGTCCCATGGTAGTTGACTGTCCCATGGTTGTTGACTGTGGTGATGTTGACTGACCCATGGTAGTTGACTGTCCTATGGTAGTTGACTGTTGTGACGTTGACTGACCCATGGTAGTTGACTGTCCCATGGTAGTTGACTGTCCCATGGTTGTTGACTGTCCCATGGTTGTTGACTGTGGTGATGTTGACTGACCCATGGTAGTTGACTGTCCTATGGTAGTTGACTGTCCCATGGTTGTTGACTGTGGGGATGTTGACTGGCCCATCGTAGTTGACTGTCCTATGGTCGTTGACTGTGGTGATGTTGACTGACTCATGGTAGTTGACTGACCCATGGTAGTTGACTGTCCCATGGTTGTTGACTGACCCATGGTCGATGACTGTCCCATGGTAGTTGACTGTCCCATTGTTGTTGACTGTCCCATTGTTGTTGACTGTGGTGATGTTGATTGTCCCATGGTAGTAGACTGCCCCATGGTAGTTGACTGCCCCATGGTAGTTGACTGTCCCATGGTTGTTGATAGTCCCATTGTTGTTGACTGTGGTGATGTTGATTGTCCCATGGTTGTTGACATTCCCATTGTTGTTGACTGTGGTGATATCGTCTGTCCCATGGTTGTTGACTGTCCCATTGTTGTTGACTGTGGTGACGTTGACTGACCCATGGTTGTTGACAGTCCCATTGTTGTTGACAGTCCCATTGTTGTTGACTGTGGTGATGTTGACTGGCCCATCGTAGTTGACTGTCCCATGGTAGTTGACTGTCCCATGGTTGTTGACTGTGGTGACGTTGACTGACCCATGGTAGTAGACTGCCCCATGGTAGTTGACTGTCCCATGGTTGTTGACTGTGGGGATGTTGACTGGCCCATCGTAGTTGACTGACCCATGGTTGTTGACAGTCCCATTGGGGTTGACTGTGGTGATGTTGACTGACCCATGGTAGTAGACTGCCCCATGGTAGTTGACTGTCCCATGGTTGTTGACAGTCCCATTGTTGTTGACTGTGGTGATGTTGACTGGCCCATCGTAGTTGACTGACCCATGGTTGTTGACAGTCCCATTGTGGTTGACTGTGGTGATGTTGACTGACCCATGGTTGTTGACTGTCCCATGGTAGTTGACTGTCCAATGGTAGTTGACTGTCCCATGGTTGTTGACTGTGGTGACATTGACTGACCCATGGTAGTTGACTGTCCCATTGTTGTTGACTGTGGTGATGTTGATTGTCCCATGGTTGTTGACTGTCCCATTGTTGTTGACTGTGGTGATGTCGACTGGCCCATGGTAGTTGGTTGTCCCATTGTTGTTGACTGTGGTGATGTTGATTGTCCCATGGTAGTTGATTGTCCCATTGT
>ENA-OREC01001024-OREC01001024.1-marine-metagenome-genome-assembly--contig:-NODE-1024-length-13129-cov-12.743641_pt1 | contig 13129 bp, 7 predicted proteins | sample MGYA00248626_ERZ508543 | MGnify/ENA primary metagenome ERZ508543 (study PRJEB26211, sample SAMN05518279) | marine metagenome | isolation source: Puget Sound, Washington, USA | host: Bankia setacea... | reverse complement strand
ATACCTGCGATCTCACTAGCGGGATAACTCAGTAGATACCTGCGATCTCACTAGCGGGATAACTCAGTATATACCTGCGATCTCACTAGCGGGATAACTCAGTATATATAGAGGTTGTGAATGGCGATATCAAAAGGTGCAAGTCATCATCTTCTTTGTTGTGTTTCTACCCTGTATGTGTACAAGTATTGCTCATCAACGTAGAAAAGAAAGACTCATATTGACCGACTGTCCGTAAGAGTATTCTTCAGACTGTTAAACCTTCAAAATCCTGATAAACCTTATTTCACAAATCCAATATCCTCCTTTGTGATGATGTTGACAGTCATATTCACATCGTATTTCTAATAATCCACCGCTGTCCAAGGAGTAAGTGTTGCTGCTGATTATCCGAAGACTTCCTTAATGCTGTATAGTTACATTTAAATCGTGCATATACGCTCCAAACATCGCTTAAAACTCCAAATATGCCGCCGTGTAAATATGTAAACAGCCCATCACGCTGACCCATACACGACACTGTAAACCTATAAATAGCCACGATTACAATCTCTACTTAGTATAGAGTCTACTCATCATTGAAGTTGAATTCGAATTAATTTATAACTTTGTTTGTCTAAATATTATTATTTTTATTTAGAAATAAATTGAATAACTATTATTGGAACTAGTTTTAAACATAACAGCTGTGAATCGGCTGATGGCCGTTCCAAACACTCGATTTACAGAGCCGTTATTGAAGTTTATGCAATAATTTAACAACTAATTTAAAACCTTTTAAAAAAATTACATAGATATTGTGGGAAAATGTAAATATAAGAATTGATTGACGACCTGTTTGCGTTAATGCGATATAAACGCGATTGTTGACGCTTGCAAATTGACCATGAAGCGCTGGCGCGTCACCAATCGCGTTCATATCGCATGAACGCAAACAGCTCGTCATTGAATTTTTAAGTACATCATCCTTACAGAAAACAACAACATATTATTGCAAAATACCAACAATCTGGAAAAGGAGACCATCTTGCTAAAATTAGTAAAAAATGATCTTTTGTTTGATTATAGAATGTTAGTTTTTATTATGTTGTCATGACATTTTGTACTTTTGTAGACATGTTTTATGTTACTATGATGATGTTTACTTCTACGTCATTGAAAGTAAAAACAAATTGTTTATGTGAGTCCATACACGCAACGTTCGTGTTGTTTCTGTTATTCATCGGTTGTGGCGATATCCATTGCAGCGTTCATGAATGATGAGTTCTGAGGTACATACAAATGCATACGTCTTTATAACGTGTACGTGTAAATGGTATGTATATGTTTTGTAAGAGCCTTTTTCTGTTCATGTAGTCATCTCTCAATCATCAGCGATATAGGTCATAACTGTATTATCCTTAAATCCGCCATAATTTAGCGCTTTCACTCCGTTTTATCCACTTTTTACTGTAATTCAAGGTAGTTTATTATGCTTCTAAATTTCAATCAGATATGTTTTTTTTTTAAACTTGGATACTTCTGATTTCTTTTCATATCAACGAATATAGAGTAATGCTGTTTTTGGTCAAAACTCCAGTTGTTGGGTCACTCTTCTTAACTTTTTAATCATTTCTTGTGTGCTTTGTTGCATTTGTTATTGTTTGAGGGCCATACGGCAGATTAATTTTATTGTGAAGTATGTTCCATCTCGAAATAAAGTCTATATATAATTACATACACTATTTCTTAGATCAATCCAGTTTCAGCTATACCTATGATACACAGACAATTACTTTTATATCACATTGATATTAAATTGACAATAATAATACAACAACATTTATACAACCTTTTTTAAAGCCTTACGTTTAGCTCCACTGAATTTCTTGTACGTTTGTGTGAACTGTTGTTCTCTTGTAATCAGTGAAGCAACGTATTCGTGCATACCCGTAAGTCTATGAATAATGATTATATGTTTTGTTCTACGGTGTAACAAAATGACTGTGCCGTCTAAAATGTAAACAACAAAATAAGGTAAAGAAAACATGTTTTATTGCAAAAAAAAAGAAGAAAAAAGTGATAACAATTACACCGAGTGTTTTCCTCATTAATAAGTTAAAACACATGTATACACAAAACAAAATACATGTAGTTAACGTACATTAAAACAACAATTCAATAAGCGTCGTATTAAAAAAATCTACACATATAATAATGGTGTTGAAAAAATTGCATTCATGCCCCAGTACAATAAGGTCATCGTTTTGAGATGATTATTATATACACAGTGATGCACAAGTTTACGTCAATGTCTAACTTAGTCCTTGCAGATTCCGCCTCGTAAGGACAACACAATATAATCAGACGCCTGTACATTTTGTCACGCCTATATTACACCAAAGTTTTCTAACGCAATCTCTCAGGCAGTATTTGACTGTACACAACTGACTTTGGCCTCACATACAATATACAAATATAGTCAATACTTTCATACGGGTATATACACACATGTTCACTTATATTCAACACAGAAATACTGTAAATTACAAATGTACAACCATCGTTTGTAGACCATAGTTTAGTTCGTCGTATTCACGTATATCATCATATATATATAACGCGTTCTGTTCTGTTATATAGTCAGTCATACAAGAGATCATTACACCTTAAATTACTTTCCAAACATGTACTATATATACATAATAAAGATCTTTTAATACCCTTTGTTAGTTTCTTGTCAAAACCTTTTGCTAATCAGGTTTTCTTTATTTCTATTAAAACGACGCAAAAAGTAAGTTTTTTTATAATAAAATGTCTAGGGTTGATTACCATTTGCAACTTCGACCCTTTCAAATCTACACACGTATGCTATACACTATCGCAAATCCGCAAACCTTCAACTAAGTCTATAATATTGGAATAAACATTCAAACACAACAACATTCCATATGTCATACGTCTGGTGGAACCCACAGCAAGTAGTCCGCATATTTCATCCTTAAACACCTTAATCCACATGTGTATTGGTTCACATTTCCCTTTCATTCATTAATGCTATAGATACCAGCAGGTAAACTTACCGGGATTACGTAAATACTGTTAATTCACGTTTGTGTCAAATTAATTTTATAATCATAATATAGTATTGCGTCATTTCCGGCTAATAATAACGCTACATCTGACTTCTTGCAGTGGCAAACATACATCAGCACTAGAACTGTTTGATCACTCTCACTTGACCAGTATGTCATTGCTTTCTAATTGTAAATGTTGATGCTAGGTTGTTTACCATTTTACCTTTTTAGACAAATATATCCAATGAATACGAATAAATTAATCCACTCGGGTCATTCTTGTGACGTCAATTGTTCCATATCCTTGTTGCATCAAATCAGCGTTGTGTTGACCTCAGTGACGTCATGTCGTCCGTTACCATTGGTAACCAACGTATATTGTTCATTTTGCGTTTTTGAAGTTCTGGATGCTGTATTTCGAGTTGTAGTCATTTTTGATTCACACAATTTAAAGCACAGTATTTTATGAACTTCTTTTCGGAAATAAGAACCAGTGATATAATAAATAAACACATAGCAAGCATAGTTTGAAAAGCAAATCTCCTCCACGATCTTGCGTATTGTCAAGTAGGTCAGGTATTTTTGCCATTTTGGATCCGCCGCCCATTCTTCAAGTCTTATGGTATGGTCCCCGGTCGGTATGACGGATTGCATGGTGTATACAATAGTAGCCGGGAGCAATGTGCAGATCAGATAGAACGAGACTGTAAGAAGGGTGACTGTCGATGTCTGATTGGCTGTTCCCCGACAACGGTTGTCCCGGTGCAATCGAAACGAGGCTCGGCGTGTTAGACGCTTGATTTCACGAATGACAAGTATGTTAAACACTAAAACGGCCAGGGGAACTACTGCGAAGATCAGCATTTCAGAAACCCAAGTCCAAATCTCGTAAAATCCCCTTACACCGGGTCTAAAGTAGCAAAGGTTTCGTTCTTTGTTGTAAGTCCAGATATACGTCTGAACCGATCCGAGACATAATGAGAATACTGTCAATATGAACACAACCAAGCATGCACGTCGTACGGTGCAATACTGTTCCTTCTTAAATGGTAAACACACTGCTATGTATCGTTCAGTTGTAAAGCCCAGAATCAACAGTGGTGCCAAATACTGAGGGGTATAATATAGGAAGTTAAATATTTCACACCATTTTGGTTTATTATAGGTTGCCACGTCCCATGCTAAATGAAGCTCCACTAGTAGATGCAACCAGATGAAGATGAAATGTACGATCGCAATGGACCCAATGTAGATAGCCGAAGAGTTAGATTCTCTCATACGTTTCGACAGCCATATCTTCATGGTGATTGGATTACCGACGATTCCAATGATGTACCAGATGGGCGTGATGATTCTGTCAACCATCATGGCCAGCGGCGCTGCCACACTCAGGGCCTGCGCTGACGAGGGCGGCGTCACGCCACCTGGCGTCGGAAGACTTGCATTGAGAATACCGGAAATGTTCTCCATGGACAGTTTCCTGTAACTAGAAAGAATGTGAGAAACAGGTTAACGACAAAATAATTACAATAGATCACAGGTATGAGATTATTGAGGTACATTAACAGCTGGAGATTTATCCTAACCACTGAACACGTTAATATTACACCTGGAAACCGGTTTAATGTAGTCAGTCCTGTGGTCGTCTCAGTCGTTTAGCTGTATGCTTTGATTCCAGTGTATAGGATGGCCATGACACGCTTCTTCGTCTCAGTCGTTTAGCTGTATGCTTTGATTCCAGTGTATAGGATGGCCATGACACGCTTCTTCGTCTCAGTCGTTTAGCTGTATGCTTTGATTCCAGTGTATAGGATGGCCATGACACGCTTCTGTATCTTAATATTATCCCATTCATCTTTATTACGCCGTATTTATTATGTAATGTATTATTACGAGAGAGAATAAACTATGAAAAGATATTATGCGGACGAATTGACCTGATCCCCATAACATCTAAACGACATGTATAGATAAGTTCACACAAAACAGATTAAATGCTTGTTTAATATTAATTAAGGTTAAAATAAATATCATTACTTCTTTTCAAAATCGTATAGTTTTGGGTTTTCATGCTGCTTGGGGTTTTAATCAAGAATATGCATTTGACTAGCAGTAAATACTCTAAGTTTGGGTGGCCTATTTAAAATAACTATTAGCAAACGCGCTGGTATTTCATTTTCAATAATAGTGATTTATTTCTTATGTTGTTTTATAAATAAGGTTCGTAAATAAATAAATAATACTTATACACATGTATCTATATAATTAAGTAATTAAGCAAGTAAGTAAGTTTTTATTATCGTGACCTGTGCATTTACAATGTTCAAGTATTCACACATATAACAAGACAATAAATGATAATCGGCTAGCCGCTACCCATTTAACTGTTCTAACAATACTATAATTTTGATAATGAATTCATTAGGCCATTCTCAAAATCTATATATACAATACAATACGATACAACACAATACATGAAAATACAATACATGGCAATACAATACACGAAAATACAATACAATACATGAAAATACGTGAAAATGAAATGTATCTATTGTCAGTTAATTTATAAAGAATCCATTTTGGTGTTTATGTTATGTCAAAAAACATCAATGTCATGTGTTTAATTTTCTTTTTGATAAAACATTTATATCACAAATAACTATGTCAGGTGAAGTCAATCTAGTTCTTCTTCTTAATTTTATTTATGGCCAATACCTTTTTTTATTATTTTGTTCTTGTCAAGTTTGTCATGACACTAGAAACCAGACAAAGCAAAATAGAATATAAAGCACACATTCGAGGGAACATCGCTATCATATAACGTATAGAAATCTTAAAGTTTGATGGCCTCTAGTACAGACAACAGAATGAAGACTTATACAATCATATCGACATAAATCACAGCTACGGGTCTCACACTATTGTAGGACGAGTTGTGAAGACTTGCAGTGTCATGAAAACAAAGACTATAAATGTTACGGCGTCAGAATTTCCCTGTGGAGATATTGGGATAGAAGCACGATGACATTAACGGATACCACTCGATAGACGGGCTTCCTATATAGACTGGTGTGTGTGTATGTTTTGTATATTTTGCACGATGTCTTCTGGTTTTCTGCTTTGTTTTGTTCGTTATAAATGGTAGTATATATATATATTCAATTTGCACTGACCTGACCTGAGCTGACTGGAATTCATTACCAGGACTGCTGATCTGTACACTAAGTGCTTTGGAATACGGAATGAATGATTGAATGGATAATGAATAAATGAACAAATGAACGAATGCATAAATACATGAATGTATAAATACATGAATGAACGAACGAGCCAGTCAGCCAAGCCAACCAGCCAGTCAACCAGCCAATCAATCAAACAATCTATCAATCAATCAATTTAACTATGTTTCTAGTTCATGTGCTGGTTTTCAATATACCTAGTCATTTGTGAATTTGTGTTTTGAAATATTTCTTAGGTACCGATGGGCTTATTTCTATGTAAAAAGATTAAACATTGCACCAAGTTTGCATATATTTCCATTGTGTAGATTAATACAATCTACAATCGTAGGTTTAGATTTCGATGATGCAATATCGCTCTAGAAGTTTTACCTCTCTTTAAAAATATATCCCAAAGAATGCATACATGAATTTCCGCCTTCCTTTTTATTCCCATTTTCAAGATTATTCAGATATTTTTTATTACAATTCGTGAACTTTAAACGTATTGGATTACTTTTTTTGCACACAACTCGGAACAGGTAAACACGTTAAGTCATTGCGAGACGGTTTGGTTGCAATGATTAGAGACACCGTTGCTTTAAAGGCACACTAAATGTCCTTCAAATTTCAACATTTTCGTGTGCCAGACAAAAACGTTAATAGCCTCTTCTTTTGTAGTTTTTTGCAGATAAAATGATCGCCCCTAAAACAACCACACAAACAACTTCGCCGTCTTCAATTAGAACTAACTTAGTAAACCACCGCCAGAAAATAAGCACTTTCTTTTTTATGTCGGGTATTATATATAAATAGCGCCTAACAAATAAGACCCTATTTTTCGGGCCGACAGAACACACCAATATAACCGTTTCATAAATAAGACTTTAAATACAAATACAAATAGTGGTATAAGGTCCAATGCATCGTAGTATAAACTCAACATTTTCATTCAAACAGAACACACGCGAACAAAATATTTTTGTATTACTTTTTTTTCATTTGCAAGGACTACAATACATGTATCTAAATCACAGTCACAGTATGGTCTATACGCCTATAAGAAATAAAATATCTTAAAAAAATACGATACGATAACTTAGAGCTGCCATCATCATCATGGTCCTTTATGTTACATTTGTTATTAATGTTCGTATACTTTATGTCCCAGTGTAAATAATTGTTGGTTCTATATATAGCGTTGGTTTAAAATGAAAATGTATTAGCGTTGAAAATGGTCGAAATATGATGATTGAGGTAGTAAATCTGACATTAAAGCGTCTACATACATCGCGGAATGACAACGACATTTCATGTTCGACAACGTTTTAGTTACGTTTTTACTAGATTTCGGACATGCATTACGGACAAGAGATGAACAGTAAATTACATCTGTACACGGTCTGACAGCGACGCAAAGATGAAAATAATGACGGTATTTATATCGTTTAAGGCGCATCAGCTTGACATTTGTTGTCGTTTTTTGTTGAATTTAAGTTGTTATAGTGTTTTTTCGTTGTGTGTGATTTATTGATGCCAAATTGTCGTCTGCGCCATTTTAGCTCGGGTGTAAAGACCACGCTTAAATGCCGTTTATCATCCTTCATAACATGTTCACTACTTGCAAGATATGTGGTCGTCAATTGAACGTCTAATTTAAGTCAAAACAAAAGAACGAAACACATTTGGGTTATGGACCATGACTCTGTGCACAATCACTTCAAGAACGATAAGTCATTTTGGGATAATGGAGGAACTTCTATGCAATGTAAATAAACGAACTTGACTTTCGGTTGACCATGAACTTAACCACCAAATCCACGAGCGATTTCGAACGATTATTGGTATTTCGAAAAATAAGGAGACAAAGTGTTTATAAACTATAGACGTCTTTACATGCGCTCATTACATCTCGATCACACCCTTTTTTTGCACCAAATAAGAAAAGAATGATGGACTTCACGTCTTTAACCATTGTATAGTGTTAAGGCTGGATCTGCATGCATGTAGTCGTCGCGAAAAGCAAATACTGTACTTATGCAAAACGAGCTATTTAATAGCGTAGTTTAAACACAGGTCTCCTTTAAAATTAAAAATAAAACAAACTTGTGTTGGCTAGAATTTAATTCACTGGTCGTTGCATCACTATTGAGCTGCTTGTTGGTCCGAAGCGTCTGCTTGGAGAGTTTACACCGATTAACTAATGAAGCCATAAATATACAAATGACTATACGATACTATATACACATTTGTAAGTCGCTATTTATTTTTACAACACACATTATGATTTGTTTCTTGACAGAAATAATGGTACTTTGATGTTGATTTACATGCTTTGGTTTTCATGAATTATGGACTATATATGTCAAACACTATAAAGTAGCTAACCCATCCATCAAACGTTAGGAGCTATTTCGTCCCCTATAAGAGCTTAGTTCTCATGATGCAATGTTTTCCTACCATGAATAGATCCTCGAGCATTTGTCTTTTTTGACAAATTATGTTGACTAATCATGCGCTTGTGAGGTAGTTGTACCTTGTTGTTTTAAAAAGTAGTAGTACGGATAGTCCCGAACGCTATTACGGAAAGTTACAAATGCTCCAAAGATTGAATGGAAGAGCATTCACTTTAACTCACGGAAATAGCCGGAATAAAACGAACTTTGCCGGACTGAATCTTTAATGACGCAATTGTCCTGTTGTTTTCAATATTGATACAGGTTATGATGACGAGTGCAACAACGACAGTACTGCTTATTTGCCAAACGCAAACAAATCAATTTAAAGAAGTGGAAACAATATAAAAATAAAACAGAAAACAACTGTCAGGCTAATTCTTTAACGATGCTGTACTTGGTTTATAAGTGTACGTTTAAGAATGGTGATACAGTTACAAATGCAGATACAGATGATGACGACAGCGACAACGACAGTACTGGTAATTTGACAAATGAAAAAAGAAATTCAATCTACCGAAGTGGAAACAATATAGAAGTATAACAGAAGAGAAAACTCCTATCTCCGTGACCCAAGGTACCATTACTGTCAGTATTAATAGCGCGGAAATGAGATGATGATTATTGTTAGGGCGTGCCATTACCTTGATCCCTGCATTCAATCACGCCGGCGAGAGAACATGTTGAGATCAGTCAGTTTAAAAAAAGAAATATGATAATTATAGCGGTTATAAACGAACACTCATTAATAAGATCACAGTTTGGGTTTGCTCCTGACTTGAAACGGCTTTGTTTTAATGGTTTTTGAAAAGTCTGTAAACGTCTTGGAGCCTTCTGGAGGTTTCATCTTCTTAACAACAGAAAAACGCTTATGACAAACTGTATTGTGTTGGTTTCAACTACTTTCGTGTTGCCAAAGATTACAATCAACCTGTTTCAACTCAAGGACTCCTGTTATTGCGATATTTTACACAAAGTGAACGTCTTTGTTTATACGTGAGCACCCTTACAACTCCTCTCAGCCAATCGATGAATCGCTTAGACCAAATGTAAATACGTGTAGCAATTGTCCAACCAGTAAACAATCTGAGGAATAGTCGGTCTGCAATAAGTTTCTCAAATGATCATATGTGTCCGAAATTCATTCAGATATTCTTAGAACCAATTATGTGACAACTAAGTTTCATATTGATAGAGCCCACTTCTTTTGGTACTTAAACGATCATTTTGGAGTGGTTGTGGGGGTGTTACTTTGACTCTCAATAAAACGACATCTATATTGTCTTAGAAATGTGTGTTTTCGACCTGATGACTGTATTTACATTATGTTATTTTTGTATTATATAATGGTTCGAAGAGAAAATCGAAAATCGAAAATGGATCAGTAAGGACAACTGTCTCAAATATAGAACGGAAACTGCATGTTCACAATCATTATCATTGGTCAGTCAGTCAGGTTTGTAATCGGCGGAGTTCATGACAGAGTTTGAACCACAAGGAGGTGTCCGTTGTTTCATTGAGCAAGAAACTTTCCCCTGATCGCTAAATAATGGTTGAGTCCAGGAACGGATTCGAGCGTGAGTGATTAAGCAAAATTGCTTACATTACAGTCGAACTGAAGAAATTGATACAAACAAGCCTGTATAAATCGAAAGAAAAGTTGTTACTGTATCCTTCAACATACATGTTAAGTATTGACATTGTTCATTCGGTGTTCTCGAACAAACAGGGCAAATATTCGGATAATACAAATTCGGATACATAAATATGTCGCCTTTTAAGACCTTTGTATAACAACTGCATACATCTTACACGCACCTGGAGGTCTAACAAGTCTGAACAACACTAAAAGAAACAATAGATCTAGCCGAAACACAATTGGGAGAAAAACTACATTTGTTTAGACAATAAATATATTTCCTCGGGATGAAATGTTGCGTGCAAAGGTGGTGATAAACCAAACCTCTTTGTGTGAATAAGACAGATTCAATTTTAGGTTCAACAATAAACTACGAAACAGGAGGCAGCCATTTTATTTCGGTCAATAGAGTTCTCTCGTATTCATCAACAATCCTGTTATGATTTCACCCGAAAAGATCGACGGAATTTAAATTGAAAACAATAGAAATATGTTGTATACAAAGATACACGTTCTGTTAAAGTTTAGCTTTTAAAACACCACATGTAGTAACCAGTGCATCGACTTATTGATTATCCTAAATTGATATAATTCAAATAATATCAGGTAATCTGGCACCACCACCAACAACAACAACACGCAACGTTTATTACTCAAAGGTACTACAAATACGGCATTGGGACATAACCACTTACACTCCAATATAGACTGTTGATCTCAATTCAACACAACAAACTAAAGTAAAGCCATGTAAACGTTGTATCTCCCATCAATCCAAATCAACTGTGTCATTGGTCGATCGATTGGATAGTGACTTAAATGAGTGACCATTCAGCAAATCCGAATCAGTCATTAATCAAATTCATCATTAAAAAATTCATACAACAACCCAAAGGTATTACATACAAACTACTCTTTAACTAAGTGATTATAATCTTTTACCAAGACCAAAACGGCCCACAAAACCAAATATCCAGTCGACATAATACACATAAATTTGACACAAAATCAATCAGCTAATTGACTAGTAAATATTAAAACAATAAATTATCCAAAAATCAGCCGATACACAATTTAGGCCACCAGACTAACATAAGTACGTTCATTTTATTATCTGCATCAAATCAATCAAACCACCAATCAATCGATATTCATCTGCCAAACCATCGATACTGCTACCAATCGTTCACCTAATTAAATTCCAATCAATCATACATAGATGCAGTAATCATCATGTCACAATCAATCATTTAATAAACTGATAATCGTACAAGTCTAAAGTGCCAGCGCAAGATGATGATGTTATTAGAATGGAAAGAGAGAAAAAAGACTGTATAAAATCGTGACATAACAAGCTAGACTGCGATATAATCTACTATCATCAGTACTCAAGTAGGGGGAGAGTGTGTTCTAATCACCGGTGTTATAGCTAATATTGCCTAACATCAATCATCCCAGGAACAGATGCACTTTCCGTATGTCCCGACCCCCATAACATCTCAAATTCTCAGGAAAAAAATGTTTATTTGAAGATTTGAGACACCGTCTGTTTGAATAATTACCGTCAGTAAATCATAATAAAAAAACCCTAAAGAGATTAAAGTTATTAAGAGAAGCGAAAAGTAGGGTTAAAGTTAAATTACTTCTCAGTCGTTTAATCTAACCTGCGCACACTGCTCCAAAGCTCAAACCTTATCCAAAATGGTGAAATACGTTACCAACACTTTTTGAAGAGATGGTATGTTTCTGTATAGACCCTGCTTTGTCTAATTGATTAAGTTTTCTTCTTACAAATCTTTAAATTGCGGAGACTCAACATAGCTCTTGTCTATTCTCCATTCACAAATTAAATCGAGATTCGTAAAATAAATATTGTTAGAAGTTAGCTAAAATGCTCGTTTTTTCTTGTATACATTGTTCATTGTGCTATTATAATACAATAAGAATAAATCATAACAATAATACAGACTTTATTTATAGAGAGAATATATTCAACAATACAGTTAATCTGCCATAATGGCCCTAGCACTGACAAAGACATTAATAACTACAAGTACGTTCAATACAGCTTGTCTTGCAATTTGGTATCTACATTTCCAATGTAACTTAAAAATAAAGTGTTATATGTACACGTATATGGCACGGGTTGTGTGTACTGATATACGAGCAAGTTGCGCAGAAATTGAAGCTTACGTTATTGTTTCTGTTTGACACTTACTCCACTAACGGTTGAGCTTGTTTTAAAATCCTGTTGCTGTAGAATTATCAACTCAACTGTGGACGAGTGATTGACGCCAAACACACAAGGACCCTAAAAGTTGACCCTGAGCAATTAATGCGCTTATGAAAAATATACACTTCGTGTATGGTGAACAACACGAAAACAACAACAACAACAACAACAACAACAACAACAACAACAACAACAACACAGTATTCCTACACCAAAACAGGAAAGTATAAAGAATCAATCTTTTGAAACAGAAATGACACACATTGAAGGAGGCGACAAATGAAAATGAAATTATCGAAGACAGCCGAAGCCGCAAATGACTTAAACTGTTTAGCCTAACTCACGTGTACTCATGATGTGAACTAAGCCATAGCAGTTGATTCAGGAAGCATTTTGTTTAAACAGGTTTTCTCCGGAATACCAGGAAACCCGTTTTGACTGAATTCCATGTCCAGTGTCCCTGGTGTACTTCACAAACGAAGTTAATGTGATAATTGTCTAAAAGGGGAAACATGTGACTCTAA
>ENA-OREC01001023-OREC01001023.1-marine-metagenome-genome-assembly--contig:-NODE-1023-length-13131-cov-14.256780_pt1 | contig 13131 bp, 11 predicted proteins | sample MGYA00248626_ERZ508543 | MGnify/ENA primary metagenome ERZ508543 (study PRJEB26211, sample SAMN05518279) | marine metagenome | isolation source: Puget Sound, Washington, USA | host: Bankia setacea... | reverse complement strand
TGCTAAGTTACTACAGAAAACTCTCTGTTCGAACTAGATTGATATGTAACGGACATGATTGATATGTAACGGACATGATTAATATGTAACGGACTAGATTGATATGTAACGAACATGATTGATATGTAACGAACTTGATTGATATGTAACGGACTAGATTGATATGTAACGGATATGATTGATATGTAACGGACATGACTGATATGTAACGGACATGATTGATATGTAACGGACATGATTGATATGTAACGGACTAGATTGATATGTAACGGATATGATTGATATGTAACGGACTAGATTGATATGTAACGGACATGATTGATATGTAACGGACATGATTGATATGTAACGGACATGATTGATATGTAACCGACATGATTGATATGTAACCGACATGATTGATATGTAACCGACATGATTTGTTTTATTCATGATATAAAATGACACCACGTTTTATGGTGAAATACTTATATCATGAAGTAGCGACAGTAAACATCATTTATCATTTTTGTCTCGAAACAGAGCCAGACAAACTATTATCACACGTTATTTGGCTTCCTGGGTTGCACGACTGATGTCTTTTATGCGGTGTAACCATTTGTCTCACTTCGGCGAATTTCCCATACGGTAGACGCAGTTAGTACTCATGATAACACACATTCGAACAAACAATTCATAGTTACATGGGCTTTCAAATAACATGACACACACGTATTTATGTTCCCAGATTATGTGAATATTAGTTTATTACACCACATCATACAACTGACGATGTCTATAACGGTATGGAATGTTACACAATATCCAAAACACGCTTATAACTGATATAAATAGTTAACCAGTAGAATGTCCGAATGTCAACATACAAAAATGTGAAATGAATAAATGAGAAAGTTGCGTCTCAGCTTGTCAATGAATAGTTGTGTGAAACTATTTTTATTAATTTGTTTGTTAAAAGAGAGACGTTATTTAACAGAAATGTCAATCTACCACCCGTCCCTGTGTGAATACAGAAGCTGACTGTAACCATACTTTAACATGTTGACATTAAGGTAATATGGTTCGTCAAAAACTTTAAGAAAAGTATATATGAGCGTTTACATTTAGGATATAAACAAATTAACGAGTGTCCACAAATATTAAATAGTTGATATAGACTATTAAAGCGTAACGCCTCCGTAACGGACATATGTGATGAGACACGCAATGATTGGAGTAATACTCATACCAGACATAGTGAAATCAGACTCTCTTTTCGACATCGTTGTTCCGGTATGAACGCAAATATTATATTTCAATTCACATGTAACACTTATATTAAAAGCAGTATAACTCTTTTCCCAGACGACAAATACTACCATAATGTACATAGTGTACCCTTGTAGTGTTTATCTGCATGCCAGACGCTCCAGGAGAGTTCGAATGTACAGTATGTCATATGTCTTCACATGTATATACACCATCTGATACAACCTTTACTAGTAGTGAATTGTTCTTCATTGCTTTTTCTACTAATATAGTTGTCGTGTTTTAACAATTAAGAACATTCCATCAACAACACCAGACCAGGAAAAGAGTAATGCAGACATTCAATTACGAGGAGACACGATCAGAAAGGTTATTGTGTTCGTCGATTAAGGATACAGACAGAATATTTTATTCGGCACGTTTCACACAATTGCTCTCGTTGGTAGCACTGAATGTTTAACACCATTGTTGTGGGGCCCTGTCCGAGCTCTAGTCGGTGACGTTTTATAAATAAGACGAACACAATGCAATGTTGTCATCCCAATTTTTATCATTAAAGCAACTGTTATTTAATAAAATCACCTTGTACTGAAGATACTCTCCGATGACCGTTTTAGTTCAAACATATTTCATTACGCCAGACTTATTCCTCCATTGGTGTAAATCCTTATGTAATAAACAATAGTTTGATTCTCGTTGATGACATTTTTTTTCATATCAAGTTACATTTTGGAAAGCAAGCTTATTTGACCATTAATCAGACAGTCAGTGCATGTAAGCATCCTTTAAATACCGACGCCGTTGATATTGTTCAGCCATTGTTAACCGTCTCGAAACTTTTACGAAACATCTGGTAAAACACATGTATTTGAAAGAAAACTGAACATTTCAGGATTTAGGGGGAATTGACTTCATTGTGTGAAGTATGTTCTATTCATGAACAATACGTCACACCTTTCGCAGTTGTATGTCATACTGTCAGTTTATAATTCCTGATCATGCTACTATTATTTGATTTTCATCTGGAAAAGGGAAATAATAAAACCTCAATAGACCACAAAGCATGTACCAACAGTATGATGCAAGGTATATAACATAGTGCGTGTACAAGCACTTACATGTTCAATGTATGATTTATTATAATTGTTGTAGAAAACATAACCACAGCTACCAGCAGGAATATTAATGCTTATGTTACATTAGTGTTGTTGTGCCAGGTGCAGGCTGCATTATTGTGAGCTCTCAGAAAATCGGAATATATCAGTGTTTATAGTGGACATAAAAATCTGAAAATTGTCAAGGATATACCTAAAGGATTTTAAATGGAACTGTTCTGTGGATTTGCTTTTATTCTAATTTTAAAGATAACATTGGAGTTGTTTACTACAATTTAAAATGTGCAAATTGCCTACAGCAGTGGTGAGTGAACACATATCACCAATCAAGAAGTACTTCAGGTATGACCTACACCATATTGGACGCTTTACAATTGAGAAGCCTAATCCTTCTACAATAGCTACAGTGAAACAGTTAGGTATACAAAAGTGCAGAGGTTCTCGAGGCGGGCAAGCTAGAGTAGAACGTATGTGGGACACTAATCAAGGTGTGAATATCAACATCCTTCGAACATTGCCTGTAGCCATAACAACTGTTGTTCAAAACAGATAAAATTCTTTTGGTGAACATATTTCTAAATACCAAAAACTAACAGTAACCTAAAACAGGTCAAATGTCAACCTAACAATATCACAAACCAGTTTGAAAATGTGCTGAATAAATCCAAGATCAGTAAACACAAAACTCTCGCTTTAAGTGACTACATTATTTCAAACAGTTTTGACATTGTTGCTTTGACTGAGACCTGGCTTGGTTCCTCTGTTGATAAAGCCTGCATACATGAACTTGTCCCCTGTGGCTATCAGAACAAACAAGTTCCTCGCACTGGCAGGCGGCGTGGCGGAGGTGTTGCACTAATCTACAAGTCTAATGTCGAAAATCGCATAGTCTAATCAACCAATGATTAGCACTTCTCAACAGTTGAATACATGGATTGTAATGTCCTCATCAACGACTACTCATTGTGCCTAGCAGTACTCTATAGACCACCACCAACACGTAAAGACCAGTGTCTTTCTAGAGCAAGAATGGCCTATGTTTCTCGCTAAATATGCAACAATTGACAAAAACATTATTATAGTAGGTGATTTGAATATTCACCTTGATATCCCAACAGACAGAGACTCTACCAAGTTTTCTAGTACACTTGAGTATGCGATAGCTTGTCAATGAACTAACTAGGTGACTTTATGATATAAAAACGAACAATTATGTGATCAACTAAGCAACTCGTTTATTGTCTGCTGAAAACAATTATCCTTTGTCTCGAAAACAGAGCCATACAAACACATTTCTTTCTTTACACGAACTATTATCAACCAAAATATTCGACTAACTAAACACACTTACATATATAAACGTCTGTGTAATTGTGCAATCGTATTGTCTAATAACTCTTTCTTCTTGTGTATGTAGCACAGTTATATGACGATACATAATCGAGTACGTAACACTGGGTTAAGACCTAAAGGTACAGTTAATGTTGGTCGAACTGTCAAGAACCATTGTATTGGTGTTAACTACTGGTGTTGTAGTTAAATATGGCCCTTTTTAAAATGGTTATAGCAAACGTGGAATGCACTAGTAATTGGAAAGTAGTACGCTAGTAAATATGAGATTAATCAACTTCGTATATTACGTGACGACTTAAAGCACCAGCTGCTACTACCATCACTAATCTCTTCTAGTACGGTACTACCCATTTGCCTTTTCCTATTAACCCATTTGCCGTCTGTGGGTCATTCACAACGCCTCGTCAATAATAACATTTCAGAAAACGCTTAATGCAGAAATTCAATTAAGAAGAAGACACTTTGGGAATATTTCTGCGTAGTGTGTAATTTAGAATAGACCGAAGTACATTTAAATGGAAACTTCTACATGACATGTGTTATAGTTGATGAGGTGTTCTACACACTAATTGTTGAAAGAAATACGTTAAGCATGCATTAGAATGCGCATTGTGCATTATCCACACCATTAACATCACCTTATATATGTAAAAGTTAAGATCACTGCGTGCCCCAAGGGTTCTGTCCTCGGCCCGATACTATTTTGATCTACATCAATGATTTACCATTAGTTCTATCACATTCATTTGCTGACATATTTGCAGACGACACTACACTGTCAACTTACACTAAGTTTTTATAGACGTAGTTGCTACATCACTAACCAATAACTTAGCACATGTCGATAATTGGTGTCAACTTAATCACATGTCCATAAACTCTGATAAACCAAAAGTAATGTTTATCAGTTCGAGACAAAATCGTCAACTTGTACAAAATTATCCAGAAATTCCATTTCATGATTCAGTAATTAATTCTTGTTTATCTAGAAAATTACTAGGTGTAACAGTTAATAACAGTCTATCGTGGAGTGACCACATTGAAACTGTAATTAAGAAATGCAATACATATCTCTATATTTTATCACTAATCAAATTATATCTCTCAACTGACAACCGTAAACGCTTTTATAATGCTTATATTCTCCCTCATTTTGATGTGTGTTGTTATTTGGGGAAACTGCACACATAACTTAGAAGAGAAATTAGGTAAACTTCAGAAAAGTGCTGCCCGAGTTATTCTTGATTGTGACTTTAATACCCCATCATGTATGATTGTTTTAATTAAACTGAATGGCATTTCCAGAACGTGTTTTATATCAGATTGCTATCTAAATGTTTAAAACAATCCGAGGAAATGCACCTGAATACCTACAAACGTCATTTACCTTTGCGACTGACATTGACATGCAAGACTATTTCGTTCATCATCTAGCTTCCATTTGTATACACCAAAGCCTCATTTAGAAATATATCGAAATGCATTTGTATTTTCCGGTTCATCCATTTGGAGTTCTCTTCCTTCAAATATTCAAAACTCAAACTCAACTCAGCATTTTAAATCTCAGTATCTACGTTGGATAAATCCCAAACCATCACACACTGTTATATAATACTCTTAACAACCAGGATACAATTCCTGTACACCTTAAACATGTGGCGGTTCTACGATACAATAATACATGTGCTTAATATGTTATATTGTAAATCTATATATATATGTACGTTTGTCAGTTAGTGTAACATGTTTTCTTTATTTGAGGCCCTCATGGAAGATTGACATGACAAACGAGGTGGTCTCTTGAAATAAAGTGTGCATTCATATACAAGCTACAATCATAATCACGTAATGGGGACCTTTTATATACGAACACTGCTATTGTAAAACCTAAGTGCATGTGTCATTATCCATTTGCAGTTGTTTTCCTTTACTCAGTGACATAAACGATACCATTAACTTCATATAGTAGACCCAACATATGTCTGTCTACAACAACAAACCCATATATGGGCGGGTCATAGAGTATACTGGGTTCGGAGATGCTGTAAAATAGCATTAGTGGCTGACGCGTTAGACGATAGGGTCCATTATTTGGACATCTGCGATACAATTGGTATAAATAAAGAGGTAAAATACGAACCAGTTCGACAAGGTTACTTCCAAATGCACTGAAAGTCCATTGCCACTTCTTACGGTCGACACTCATTATATAAATTCACTGTAACCAGTTCTCGCTGCACTTATCAGGACTTGACCACGGGAACGGCCCTAAAAATATAAACTCAGCATATTAAATGATTGGTACAACAATGCAGATATTTAATTTGCAGATTTTGTCCAACTATTCACCAGCTAACATGCATTTTATGCAAACTAACAAATGGTGTATTAAGTTACAGTTTATGACGTGTTCCTTTTGTTACAAAGCATACATTGCGCATGCTCTAATTGTCATGTTAATTGTATATCCTCTTTTCAAACTGATGGAGTCTGATCACGCCGTTGTTGAAATTGTTGTAATTCCCACGAACCGGTAGTGTTACTTCAACTGATAGTAACTGTGGTTAACGGAATGGTTAGGAAAAGTATAGTGTTTATATAGAAGCACGGGCGGGTTTTAAATCAAACATGGGGACAATCGATAATCCTTTTTATTTTACATGGTATTATGACACATGTGTTAAACAACGGGAAACAGCTATTTTTTGTTTTCATTGATTATACTAAGGCCTTTGATTACGTTGTCAGAGATAATTTGTGGTCAAAGTTTATTAAATTAGAACTCAAGGGTATCATTCTAAATAGTATTCGTTCTATGTATACAGCTGTTAAATCACGTGTCACGTCATGTTGTGATAGTAAATCGGAGCAGGTTTTAACTAACTCTGTTGAATGAACATTTGGTGTGAGACAGGGAGATCGCTTGTCTTTTTTGTTTAGCATTTTTTTAAACGATATTGAAGAAGAATTCATACATAAGGGCTCGTCCAAATGTAAAATATTGGTGTTCTTTGTTGGGAGATCTATTGTGTAAGTTGTTATGAAGTATGGTTGTTTCAAGAAGTAGGTCATTGTAAAATATTTCTTTCTTTAGTTAAAAATAGGATTAATGATAATTACCTACAACACTGGAATTGAGAAATTTCGAATATGAGCAGAGGACACGTGTATAACCACATATCATGTTTCCAGTTTCAACCTTATTTATATATATTAACAATCGATAAATTTAGAATCTCTTCGTCCAAGAGTTTAATCACATAGACTAACCATTGAGATAGGCATATGGGAAAAAACAAATGTTATACCGCGTAATGAGAGATTGTGTAAATAATATAACACTGTGGAAGATGAGTATCATTTTGTATGTGAATGTAGTTTGTATGTTGATTTACGTCGTAAAAATATACTGGCCTTTTATAGACAAATACCTAACATGTTTATATTTATTGAATTACTAAGAACAGATAATACTAATACCTTAAAACGTTTAAGCACTTTCATATTTAAAGCTTTTGAAACTAGAAATACATACAATTACACGTAGAATATGACATTGTAGAATGCTATATTGATTATACTTTTATCATAATGAACATCATTTCATTTTTGTTCGTTTATTTTAGTTGTGTTTAGTTTGCTCTTAGTCGGGAACATGGCATACATTTACATTTACACATATATTTACATGCTGTATTTACATTTAGTGTATATACCATAGAACCTATGTTGATATGCATGTTGTATTGAATTGTTTCTCGTATAATGATGTATAGTACAACATTATAACTGGAAACAATATATAATTGCATTAAAACAGATGTACATATTTGCCATTTTCCAACTATTGCTGTTCCATGCCACATGGGTCTTTGACCTTCTGGTTATTGTTAAATAAAACTATAAAACTTTGATGTTGTCAAGTATAAACAAAGTAATATAAATGCAAGAACTGCCTGATATGCATCCACGGCGTGAGTTCTTGATTGTTGTGTATGTTTGATTGTTGATATTGTGATCTGGCAAGTTATTAAAATTACCACTGTGAAACAAGTGCCATTGAGTGTAAGTCCAATAAGAGTGTCACGATACTTCTGATGTGAAATGAACATATGTCTGTGAAAGAAAACTAAATGTACGTCTGGTTTGTGATTTAACTCAGTTACAAATACGCCACATCTTATAATTATGTTATACATAGAGGTACCACCATACTTGGATTCATTCGATAAACAAGAAACCCTGTAATGTATGCTTTGTTTTTCATTGACGCACTGTACAATTGTATTACTGATAAGGTTGTAACTATAGTCATCTTGCATGTTTGTTTGGCCTATCTGCATATATAAGAGTACTTTTGGACAGTAGAATGGTTTTGTCCTGTCTAATAATACTCGAGACATGTCTTGAATATATGATAGTTTCAAGTGGTCTATAAATATGAAGTAGACACACGAAGTAGAAAAGTGTGTCTCAGAAACACTCAATGACTATTTGAGAGAGACACTGAGCACCCGTAGTTTCATTTGGCAGACCTCGCAAATATTGGTTTTGACGTATAATTAAAATGACAACAACCAGGAGAAACATGGTCAAAGTAAATTAATATCACGGTCTCTAAGAATGATGCTTTAAAACTCGTATTCACACAAATACAATTATGCTTACTTATTAAAGTTCACATGTATACACGATCTGAAACTATTTGTAACCCTTATATGTTGTCAACTCAAATGATAAGCAGTATATAGTCTATGAGTTTATTAGATCTATGTAGAAAGAAGAACTGATCGTCGAACCTCTTAAAACAACTCACAGACGTTTAGTGCACCTTAAATCTGCATTAGTTGGTAAGATGGACAGTATACGGAAATTGTTGCCACGTACAACTTGTTATACACCATTACCTCCATCCATGAACCGTATATGGAGGAAATCATTCGTCATTTAGTCTAGGTAATAAAACAAGAACAACAGTCTCGGTATCTCGATTGACATTATGGCAGAAATAATGTTTTACGATTCAAAATAGCGTTGTATAATATGTATTTGTCTTTCACTGCCTCGTCTATTGATTGATGTTATATATAATAGTTGATTCAAGACAGACATTCAGTACGTCTTGATTACTGGTGTTCGGTTAATCGTTTCACATTGTATCTACCAATACAACAAATAACAGTAGTCCCACTTATTCACACGTATGTTGCTTCTATGTGTACAATGAGGGGGGATTAGTGATATTCGTATGTGTTAAATGGTTGTGCGCAAAGGACATTGAAACGATACGCTATCTCTTCAGGGAATGTTATGATAATGACACTGATGTATGTTGTGTTACGTCCATACGTTTAAAATCCAGGCGAAGGATAGAAAACGACGACTGGCGACACAATTGTTTGAAGGGAAAAACGGGTAAACGTTTAAAACATAATTTAGTTCGTATAAGAATAACTGAACTCTGATGAACTCAAAGTTTAATATAATGTTTCAACTTCATATTCGAGTCCAGGGCTAATACCCACAATGTCACGATTATGGGAATCATGTTATGGCAAAAGAGAAGAATAATATCAGTTCGATGTTGGCTAGTTGACTTCAACGAAAATAAGTGAATTGTGTGAAATATCTGTACATCACATTACTTAAGAGTGATACGGCAATGTTTCGCTATTAAAACCACCCGATGTAATGACCAGTCGTCTATTAAGACCAGCTTTCCTTTGGTCCAATGCAGCTAATATATTCCGTAATATTTGTTTTAAGACAGATCTTCATTTCAGTTTCCTGACTAGATATTGGTTAATCGTTCCACGCTGTATCTACCAATTCAACAAGTAAAAGTATTCCCGATGCCTGTGTTGTACCTCCTTGTTATAAATACGCATTTATGTTGCTTCTGTTTGTGCGGTGAAAGATCAATGATGCTCGTATGTGTTCAACGTATTTGCGTCAATGACCTGGAAACTACGAGACACTGGAGTGATAGAATGGAGGAGACATGTCAGTTAAATAATTATTAGCTGCTTTCCACAAGATGAGGTTAACTCCGGGTATTATTACTATAAATCGTATAGTGTATGAGAGATCCAATAGAGTTTCGTTACAAGGACCACTCTATAGTATGATCGGTTCTCTAATAAGACCTCACATATTCAATTCCATACAGTTAATATACATGGAGTTATTGTCATCGTATAAACACCAACCAGATATAAGGAATATTAGGCGGTCCATGAGATTGCATTGTCAGCCGAACTTTGCCGTTAATGTAGTATACAGAGAATTAGTTTAAGATACAAATCAGAGCAATTTATTCAAGCGTGAAAATAATTTGACCAAGAAAGCCAATATAGCCAAGCGCAAATTGGTTCCATTTATATTTTGGTAAAGTACAGCCAGCAACACAAATAGTCAACAGTTCCTGTAAGGAGACGACTTAATCGTGTTAGACATTCATTTCCTGGTAGTCGTGAAAACAGTCTGATGCAATAATCTGTGAGAATGATGTACACAAGATAGGTCTATGTTCAGTAATAATATATCTTTAGAAGTTTCTCTGCGACCATACTTTGAACACAATGGTGAGAAAACACAGCACCTTCTCGTTTGTTTTACACATTTAAATACTAAATTATATCATTTTTCTTTAGGATTGCAGAAAAGGTATGTTATCGATAGAAAGTGCATGCATATGTGTGTTTGGTTCGATCAATTATTATGCTAGCTTAGAAATGAATAAAAACTGATTTCTATAAATATTGTGGCGTGAATAGGCCTATATGTTTATGACATTGACATAGCGTTGTAAATGTTATAAACAACAGTCAGACATGCTAAGGTATGACAAGGCACTTTGTGTCCGAACTAGATTGATATGTTACGGACATGGTTCGGTTTATCCATGATATAAAATGACAACACGTTTCATAGTAAATTACTTACATCATGAATCATCGACAGTAAACATCATTTATCATTTTTGTCTCGGAAACAGAGCGAGGCATAGCTTCAGACAAACTATTATCACACGTACCATTTGGGCGCATGACTGGCATTGTATGTGCTTATTTGGTTACCATTTGTCTCACACCGGCATATGTTTACAACAGTAGACCAGTACTGTTGTGGGTTTGAGAATTTGGGTTGAATGCCGTATTGTCACTGTAATGTGTTGTTAGTTCTTTACATAGAACCAGTTTATATATATTTATAAAATCAAAGATCACGTAGGCGATAGTTATTCCATCAGGAATATAACAAAACTCTTTACAATTATGGCGACAAAAAGGCGAACTAACATTCAAGCCGGGGTCCGAACGTCAACATATTTATTTGTTAAATAACTATTTGTATTGTAATTAAATTGATAATTTGCGCCATATTATATCAAATGCCAGATGGGTGAATTTAAGTATAATCTGCCAAAGGGCCGTATGTGACCACATATGCTTCCGTGTAACTGTATGTAGACATTATGCTATTAAGTCATTAAGAAGTATCATCAAAACATAGAAATAAATATGCCTGCGCCTTGATATACAGGAAACAAACATGTCAAGAATTGTGCGCAAATAAAAAATACGTTTGGTATATAATAATTAGTGTGTAACATGTCGGTAATAATATTATATGACATGGCACGAACTTTTGGAGAAATTCTCATATCTTGTTGGCAACATATTTCCGATTGCAATCTACCTTCAACATTTAATTCAACGAAAACTCTATTCCTGAACGAAACACATTTCAAACTTCACATACTTAATTTGGTAATGGATTTGCAATGCAGTGTAGTAAACATTGAACACAGAAACACATTTGAACGTATATACAGTTATCTGAACAGCATGTTGCTTGTGTCAACTAATAGTTAAACACACATACAAGGTTAAGTTGTGTTCTAGTTCAAGTCTGAGTACTTACGTTATGTACTTCTATATTACCAACTACTACTATAATGTCTTGTCTGGTTAACCATGTGTTTTATTTATGGGTCTTTCATTTACATCCCTTCTAACATGTAGTTTACGATCTTCTAAAACAAAAGTAACTTCTTACGTGATGGTTCATGTAGGAAGAGTTCATATATTGCCTATACAGCTATACAAGTCGCCTTCTTGACAATTCTTCTGAAAGGGTCCTATATTTAAGTTGCGTGTATTTCCTTGACATAATGAAGCATGTCTTTAAACTCAGTTCGATGTTAATCAACAACCATTTAACTCGTAAATCATAGACGATGTGGTGATGAAGGAGACCATTATATTGGTCGAACATAAAACGAAGGTGTACATATGTGGAAAACATACCTTTCTGAATTAGATAAATAGCATGACACTTATTCGTCCGATGTAATTCTTTTGACAGTAGAACATATTGACATGAGCAAAGTTTCAAAAGAGTGACAACTACTTTTAGGAAACATTACTGCACGGGTGAAGACATCATATGCAACTACTAATATCGAGTCGATCTTTATTGCGTTTTCCTATTAACCCAGTTGTCGTTTCTTTAACAATTTAGACGCCTCATCAACAAAACATGTCGAGAAATGCCTAATGCAGAAATGCAATAAAGAGAAGACACGATCGGAAAGGTTATGTTGTTCATCGGTTTAGGATCGTGACAGACGAACTTATTCGGCACGTGTAACACAATTACGTTCGTCAGTGGTACTTAATGTCTGAACAATCGTCATTGGACCTCCTGTTCAAGCTCTGTTCTCTGTCAGATGTATATGATGTATAAGACTGACACAATGCTAAGTTGACATCCCAATTTCTAATCAGTTAAAGATACTTAATGGCATCAACCGTTACTAAAGGTACTCTTTAGTGGTAATTTCATTTCGAACTTTAATATTAGTTTGTCAGTTTATGACCCGAGATCTTGCAATCATTTCTACAACATTGCAATGTAAGTTATTAATCGTTAGCTTCAAACGAGGTTTTGAGGGAAACACTGCCTATCATTTAGCTATCATTGCCTAGCTGCTTGGAAAGTTGAAGTTGAAAAGCAATATTGTATAATAAAGGATGCAGCAACAGCCGCTAAAGGAATTGTTGATTTACAGGCGTTTTTAGTGCATTTACAGGCGACATAATTCTTCAAGGTGTGTGTTCCATTTTCCGTTGGGACAATCTTTTTAACTGGTGTAGACTATAACTACAGTTGTCAGCATCCATACCAATGATACCGTAACGCTATCGAAATAGCAATATAAGTTTAACATGCTTTGCCAAATGTGATTTAAATGAACTAAAGACAAACTGTAAAAATAAACTTCCGAAATTGGCCAGGCCCTCTTTATGTACATAATTAAAGTATGATGCATTTGGACAGCCATAGACAAAACTGAGTCCTAAGATGTGAATTATCAAGTGCAGCAGAGTTTCAAATACCCCCCCCCCCC